>Ga0183095_10581_pt3 | contig 58141 bp, 57 predicted proteins | sample BioMet4_FD_130346 | JGI IMG/M metagenome (GOLD analysis project Ga0183095, IMG submission 130346) | Microbial communities from bioreactor (seeded with sewage sludge) at LBNL, California, USA - Biofuel metagenome 4 (v2) (version 3) | ecosystem: Engineered > Bioreactor > Anaerobic > Unclassified ... | reverse complement strand
AATGCTTGGCAGGCGATCCTGCTAGCCACGTCGCCTGCGAGGTTTTTGCGACGACCGAGTACATTTTGATTGGTGGAGAAATCACCAGCAAATCCCATGTGGATTATGAAAAAGTGGCTCGGAAAGTTCTTCGAGATATTGGCTATACCAGCCCTGAAGTTGGCATCGGATGCGATACTTGCCACATCGATGTTCGGATTAAAGAACAGTCTCCGGATATCGCTATGGGCGTTAACCGCGGGAGCCTTTTAGACATGGGCGCTGGCGATCAAGGCTTCATGTTTGGCTATGCGACGAATGAATCCTCAGGTTATATGCCTCTACCGATTTCTCTTGCTCATAAACTTGTTCGGACGGCTACCGCGATGCGCAAAGCGGGTCAATTCCCGCATGCTCGTCCTGATATGAAGAGCCAAGTAACCATTGATTACACGGATCCCGATAACCTCCGTATCGATACGATGCTTATGAGTTGCCAGCATGATCCCGAAACGAACATGGATGATTTCCGCAAATTCGTTCACGAACAGATTATGATTCCAGTCGCTGAAAGCTTCCATTTAAATACGGATTTCAAATTCTTAGTGAACCCCACTGGACGTTTTGTGATAGGCGGACCGATGGGCGATACCGGTTTAACCGGAAGAAAATTGATCGTTGATACCTATGGGGGCAGCGCCCGCCATGGCGGCGGTTCTTTCTCGGGAAAAGACCCTTCGAAAGTTGACCGTTCAGCCTCTTACTACGCTCGTTATATTGCGAAAAACTTAGTTGCATCTGGCGCAGCGGACCGGCTGGAGATCCAGCTTTCTTACGCCATCGGTGTCAGCAAGCCAATGTCGATTGGTCTATCGACCTATGGGACGAAGCATTATTCCGATGAACGCATTCTCGAAGCGATTGATAAGTTCTTTGATTGCCGTCCTGGCGCCATTATTGACCAGTTTAAATTGACGACCCCCTCGTTTAAGTATTTAGACACGACAAATTATGGTGCCTTTGGCCGTCCGGATTTAGATCTTCCTTGGGAACACCTCGATAAAGTGGATCAACTTAAAACGTTCTTTTCCAAGAAAAAGTAAAGATCGCTATTTCGCTATTGTTCGAGAGCATCCTCGCTATACGGGGATGCTTTTTCTTCGGGGAGTTTTAATGAAATGTAGCAAATAAGAAAACCTAAGAAATCGCTGCCAATAAAAGGAAAGACATAAAACCATAAATTCGAGCCTAGACCTCGGAGCAAAAATACGGCTAAAAGGGTATTTGACACGATGAGTAAACCAAGAGAAATGTAAAGAAGTAAAGGAAGCCTTTTTTTCCCGAAAAGGCTGATACCTAAAGCAGCCTCATAAAGCAATCCTGTAATGAGGAAAATAATGCCAAAAATGAAGAGCTGATTTAACTGGTTATTTGCATCCTGGCATGCGCTAGAAGGGCTCGTTGAAGAAGAGCTTTGACACTGAAGCGTGGCGCTAGGGCCGAGAACTAAAAAGAAGACAATCAAGAAAATGTAAAGAACGATACACCAGAGGATAATGCCTCCTGTGGTAAGACCAAAAAGCCATCCTTTTTTGAACCGATTTTTCCGAAGCAGAAGAGCCAAAGAAAAGCCTAAAGGATATAAGGATGCCAAGATCCCCAAGAGGTAAGAAGAGTCGAAAGAGGATCCGGCGGGGAACAAACTAATTAATGAAAAGACGATAAAGAGGGCAAAAAGCAGTAAAGAAGCCCCGGCAAAGACGGGGATTACCCAACGGTCGTTTGCTTTTGAGGGGGTTTCTAAGGGTTTATTCAGTGAATTGTTTTCCATGTTTCCTTCGATTTCACCTAATTATAGCGCGGTACGGAAGCGACAAAATTTTTTCGGGCAAAATATTTTCTTATTTGATGATTTCTAGGGTTTTGAGGTATAACCCTTTACCTTTTTTGGCGTACGGCTAAAATAAAGTTGTAAGGGGTTACAAACCCCCGGAGGAACATAGCCAATGAAATATCAGATTATCGGCAAGAACATCGAGGTCACCGATGCTATTCGCAGTGACATCCAAAAGAAGCTCCATCGGATGGAAAAGTATTTCATCATCACCGATGAAGTCCTCTGCCGCGCTGTTGTGAGTGCCTACAAAGTTGGTGCGAAGGTCGAGGTGACAATCTTCACTAAAGAGATGGATTTCCGAACCGAGGTTCGCAATAACGATCTCTATGCGGCTGTTGACTTCGCGATCGATAAATTGGAAGACCAGATGCGTCGCTTGAAGACCCGTATGGAGAAGCATCATAACGCCCCCAATGGATTGGGCAAATCGATTGCGTTTGAGAACTTCCAAGAAGAGCAAGAAAACGAGAAGGATGAAGAAGTCGTTCGCACGAAGTCAATCTATTTGGAGCCTATGACGCTTGATGATGCGATTACCCGTATGGAAGCTTTGGGACATTCATTCTTCATGTATTTGGATATCGATGACGAAGAGATCTCCGTTGCTTATAAACGCTTAGATGGCGGCTATGGTGTCATCCAGGCAGAGAACAAAGTCAAAGTTGATAAGAAATAACAATTGACGAATAGATTAGGGAGCTTCGCTCCCTTTTCTTTTTCTTTTTACAAAGTTAACCAACAAATAAAAAATGTTGTATAACAAAAAATAGTCGTTATAATGCCTTTAGATGAAAAAGACACTTTCCTTAAAAACGATCAAAGGTCACGAGTATTACTACCTGAGCTTTCGGAAGGGCGGGAAAGTCACTTCGAGTTACGTCGGAAAAGTGTCGTCACTCAAATTTAAAAAATACCTTTTGTCTTTGACCTCCGAGAGTGGTTCGCTTCCCTACGAAAAAGCCAAGCGACAAAACTTCAAAGCCGGAGCCCCCGTTATCACCGTCGAGGGAGGGTACTTGATTTACACCTATAAAAATGGCATTCGAGAATTCCGAGATTCTAAAAACAAGGTTCTGAAAGTGGTGGTTGATCATGATCGATGACCGTCCGCAAATCATCCTGATCTGTGGGGTGACGGGAAGTGGAAAGACGACCTTCCGGGATTGCTACAAAAATTCATTCCTCCAATCGCTCCCTCTTGCCTCGCTGAGCAAAGGTCTTTCCACTGGGGGGTCGTTTTGCTGCGAAACCAACCTGACCAATAAAACTCAGTTCGCCCTCCTCGAGAAGGCGGAACGCCAGGGGTACAAGATCAAGGCCTATTATCTTTTTACGGGTAAGCTTCTCTCCCTTGCTCGGGCCCGAATCCGTAACATCAGCAAAGGCGAGCCCTTTGATGAGGCACTTTTCAAAAGGACTTATGAGTCTTCATATAAGGGGCTTATTGACCTTTACGATTACACTGAAGTCATTTTCTTCATTCGCAATCAATCGAGTTTTGAGTTCCTTTCGGCCTATGAACCTTCGAGCACCAGCAAGCCTGCCTTCAGTCGAATGGTCAAACAGATTAAGACGAGCGTGGACAAGCTCGCCTAGAAGCTTTGCGGTTTCAAGGTCAGATAGTGCATTTTTTGTTTCCCTTATTACTCTTAAAGAGTAAAATACTTGAACGATGGCATTAGACAAAGTTATTGCAACAGATCTTGACGGGACGCTCTTCTATCCCCGGAAACGCATCCGGATGATTGGAAACGACAACCGGGCCTTCATCAATAAGTTCATGGATGATGGCGGCAAACTTCTCCTCGTGAGCGGGCGTAACCGCTATTTCGGAGAGAAGGTAGCCCAAAACCTTCACCGCCAACTTGATGTGGTGGGTTGCAACGGATCCTTTGTTCTCTCGGATGGAAAATTGGCGAAAGAGTCTTTCTTCAATAAAGGCTCACTCAAAAAAATCCTCAACGAGACCTGCCGGGAGTACAACATCCCCCTCGTGATGCTATTTACGAAGCGCCATAACCTTGTGATCCCTCATACGGGGGTCAGCTGGTTCTCCGGACTTTGTTATTCTGTTTATGAGTTCTTCCAAGGAACCTATAAAGAACCGGTGGTCCGCAGCGATAAGGTTTATTACGAAGAGCTGGAAGCTGGCGAAGTCTACAAAGCGATGCTCTTCTTCGGAATCTCGAAGAAATACAAGGTCAAAGCCCGCGAGGCAAACAAATTACTTCGCCTCCGTTATCCGGATGCGGAATTCTCGTGGACCGAACAGTGTATTGAAATCACTCCGAAAGGCTGTTCAAAGAGCGAAGGCATAGCGTTTTATCTTGATTACAATCACATGTCTCGCGATAATGTTCTAGTCATTGGCGACTCTGGTAATGACATTTCAATGTTTGAGGCTTTTAAAGAACAAAGCTTCTGCATGCACCATTCGCCCGCCGAAGTTCAGAAGCACGCTTCTCATGTCATCAAGCGCTTCTATGACCTTGAAGACTATATCTACCCATCGGAGGAGAATAGCAAGGTCTCCGAACAAAAAAAGGAAGGAAGCATTTCCAAATGAATCAGATTTCCGAAGTACTGACGACGCTCATCCACTACAAGGTCGTGGTCCGCGATACTCTCGAGTACACGCTCCCGAAGGATGCCTACGATGTCGCGTTATTTAAAGAAAAGAAACGGTCGATCCTTGTCGAAGTGGATCAGCCGACTCCGTTAAAGAGCATTCTCGATCGCTCGGGCGATAATGGCAAGAACCTCGAGAAGACCATCCGTGATTTCTATGATCAAGTTTATGGCGATTCTTCGACCATTTTGAAATTGGCCGATGATGGCTTACGCGTTGACCACGCGCAACACCTCGCCATCTTCAAAGCCGTTCTCCCTATTCACGAGAACGTCGAAGCAATGGTTCTTGGCATTCTCCAAGATGCTCATAAGAACAACATCGATGTCGCTCAAGCGGCAGCGGTGGACCAAGCTGAAGAAAGACTTTATCGCGGTGTCGCTTATATGACGTTAACCGCCCAACTCGTTAAACTCTTTGGCGACTATAACCAAGCCCGGAGAGAAGCGAAAGGCGAAGAAACCGCTGCCTCGCGTTTCATTGGCAATGATATCAATGAGACGATTCAAGATATGAATATCGTTCGGGCGAACTCCCATCTCACCGATGAGCGGTTCAATTCGGTCCAAGACAAAGTCTTCTTAATGGTGGACTTCATGACTGGCCGCCGCGATTTGCCGATGGGCAAGAGCTTCCCGGATGTCATCAAGGAAACCCAAGATTCGATTGCCGGTTATGTCCGTGAAGTCGAACCGCCGTTCCGCGAGATCTACGTTCCGCTCATCAATGCCTTGGTGGAACAAGCCAAGAATGATGATCAAAAGATCAAGGGTGCCCCGGCTTCAGAACAAGCCGTTGCTCAACCCGTCGATGGCGAACCGGTCGAAATCGATCCGAAGACCGGCGCTCCGAAAGCCTAAGCAAGTAAGGAAGTTTTATCATGGAAGAAGTGAAAGCTGAAACAAAGAACAAAATCACAGTTGGCGAAATCGTCTGGATTTGCATTTCCGGTGCGATCGCCGTCGCTGGACTGACGCTGGTTATCTTCGGCATTGTCGGAGATTACCTCCCGCTCAAGTCGAGCGAAAACTGGATTCTTTTAGGTGAAGCTTCTTTCCAAAACGTCATGAAGATGAACTACCGTTGGTTCGGCGTCATCCTCATTCTCTTCGCTGCCTTCGTTAGTGTCATCTTCCTCAATTATTACGCGAAGAAGAGCGACATCGATGAAGAACGGGCGCTTCGAAGACAGCAACGTCTTCAAGTCATCAGCCAATCCGCTGAAGCCGCTCCGGCTCCTGCGAAGGCTCCTGCAACCGAAGTACCGGCTACGCCTGTTGCCGAGAAAAAAATTAATTGACGAAAGATTCTTAAGACCTCCGCTTCACCGCGGAGGTTTTTTCGTGGTTTGATGCTTATCAAGAAAAAAAGGATCAGATTTAGGAAAAACAATCATCGCAATTATATCAATTCTTGTGTTTTCATCGCAAAAAATAATAAAGTATTTACTATTTTTAAAAAATAGTAGTTCCTCAATATCGCCTTTGTTATAATCAAGGAAAAGAAGGGGACCACAGCATGGGGCGTCGCAAATTAGTACCTGATATTGACGATAAAATCATGAGCGAAGTCATGAAGATGACCATGAAAGTCGGAACCGGACTTGTTTCGACGAAAGTCATCGCGAAAAAACTTGGGATATCGGAACCCGTGATATTTACCCATTTCAAAACCAAAGCGGATTTGATGAATGCGACCTTTGTGAAAGCATGTCAGCCTTTGAAGAAAGATAAGATTACCGCCATCGTTTTAGCCAAAGGGAAATCCGCAACCTTTGAGGATTATCGCCCGGCTTTGCTTTGGGCTTTGTCCTTCAAAAAAGAAACGGTCTATATTCATCACTATCTGGCCTCAAGTTATTACGATAATGTTATCGCCTTAAAAGCGCTCACGCCGTTCTTCAGCGAGGTGCGAAAATTGATGACGATTTTCGGGGCAACAGCCATTGGTAATGAAGAGGAATTTAACTTTGTTATTTTTACTTACTTTCATAACCGAATCGATATCTTGAATTCGTTCATTCAGGGACGCTTCGAAGCCAATGAAGATCTCTTGAAAATGGCCGATTGTTATTTGACTGGCGCGACTTTTGCCTGCTTGGGAATTCAAAGATCTTAAGAAGCTCCTTTCCTCAATTAAGGGGCGATTTGCTTGCGATATTCTTAATTTTGAGGGGCAAGGATCCTATCTTCAAAGAGAAGAAGGATCCTTTTTTCTTCACTATTTTTTCCCGAGAAGAAAAGATTCTGAAATATCTTTTGCATTTCAAGATGATCCTTCTATAATCCTTACTTTGTTGATAAGTCAATTTATGGAGGACTTTTTTATGAAAAAGCATCTGAAACCTACTCTGATTTTGCTCTCAAGTTTTGCTCTTTTATCCGCTTGCTCTGGTCGTACGATCTCAAATTCGACAACCCTTCCTTCTTCTTCGCTTATTTCGAGCAGCTCGTCCATCGCGAGCTACCTCATTAAATTTGTCAACGAAGATGGAACTGTGCTTCAAAGTTCTTCCTTTAAATCTGGGACTTTGCCGGTCTACAATGGCGCCACGCCAACCAAGAGCATGACCGCGACGACTTATTATGTTTTTAGCGGGTGGAGCCCCAGCATCGCTCGCGCGAGTGGAGACGCCACCTACACCGCCGTCTTCACCAGCCACGATATTGCCGCTGAATCCCTGGCGAAAATCACCTTTGTTTACGACAGCGCTTCCGCCACCTATCAAGTGGATCAAAGCGACAACGGACTTGATTTACCGGCCGTCATCGTGCCGCCAAGCTATGATGATGGAAGCAATGGCTCTCATCCTGTCACTGCCTTACTCGATAACGCCTTTTGGCGCTGGGAAAAGCTGGAACAGCTCTCCCTTCCAACCACGATTCGGTCCATTGGTAATGCTGCCTTTTCCAATTGTTCTTCTTTAACGGAAGTCACGATTCCGGAAGGCGTTACTGAAATCGGCATGTACGCATTCCAAGATTGCCCGAGTTTAACCAAAATATCATTCCCGAGCACTGTAAGCGAAGTCGGCATCGCTATTTTCTATCGCGATTATTTTCTTAAGACGATTGAAGTGGCATCGGGCAGTTCAAAGCTTACAACCGATTCCCGCGCCTTGTTCCTTGGCACGTCTTTAGTCGCTTATGCCAGCGCCTCAGGGAAAGATTATGTTGTTCCCGAGGGTATAAAAAGCATCGAGCTGTTAGCCTTTACTCATAGCGATATGCTCGAAACCATCTCTTTGCCCGCTTCCTTAACGACTCTGTGGCCGATGGAGCATACTTCGGCGCTGAAAAAAATTACCCTCGCCGAAGGCAATACCACGTTCTCAACGGACTCACGTTCGGTCATTGATAAGGCAAGTCAAAGGCTTTGCGCGTACGCCAACGCTTCTGGAGCGACTTACACGATTCCGGATGGGGTTGTTGAAATCTGCGAAAATGCCTTTGTCGGAGCGGTGTCTTTAACTTCGATTACGGCGCCGTCATCGCTCACTAAAATCAGCCAAGATGCTTTTATGGCTTGCACTGCCCTTGAAGAGGTGACCATTCCGGATACGGTAACGACGATTCAGGGCGGAGCCTTTTCGCAATGCCAAGAACTGAAAACGTTGGCGATCCCGAGCGGCTTGACGAAGATTGATGCGGGTTGCTTCCTTTATTGCGAGAAAATCAACAAGTTGACCTTGCCTTCCGCTCTGACGGAAATTTCGCAGAATGCTTTCTATGGAGCCGAAAGTCTTGACACCCTCAATTTCTCTGGCACGATGAGCGCCTGGTCCAGCGTCAAGAAAGGCAGCAGTTGGCACGAAGATACCCCGTTGAAGTCTGTCCTTTGCTCTGATGGTACGAGCACCCAATTAGATTAAGCGTCTTTTGCTGATATTTTTGCGAAAGAAAACCCGATCAAGTACTGACTTGGTCGGGATTTTTTGCCACTGGCGGAGGAAAAGGGAGTCGAACCCTTGCGCCCGGTTAAGAGCCTACGAGCTTTCCAAGCCCGCCCCTTCAGCCACTTGGGTATTCCTCCACGTCTTTTCGCGTGGCAAGGGCAATTATAGGTGAGTGAAAGGCATTTTTCAATGTTGGTTTATGCTATAATCTCATCCACCATGAAAGAAATTATCATCGATTCGAAAAATTCGGGCCAAAAAGCGGAAAAATTTGTTCGCCGCTACCTTTCCGAAGCCCCATTAGGATACATTTACAAAGCCTTCCGAAAAAAAGACATCAAAGCCAATGGTCATTGGATCCACAAAGATTACATTCTCCAAGAAGGAGATGTGGTGCGGATTTATGTTACCGATCAGCAACTTGCTGACTTCGCCAAACCGCGCGAAGCGACCAAAGCGGATTTGCCTTATCCGATTCTTTATGAAGATGAGAATGTTCTCCTCGTTGATAAGCCCTCGGGACTTCTCGTGATCGGGGACGATGAAGAAAAACGCAACACCTTGGGCCGCAAAGTTTTGGATTACCTTTATTTCAAAGGGGAGTTTGATCCGAATAATCACGCTTTCGTTCCTTCTCCCGCCCATCGCTTAGATCGCAACACGGCGGGCATTGTCGTCTTTGGCAAGACGGATGCCGCGTTAAAAGAACTCGAAGAACTGTTTAAAGATCGCAGCGAAATCGATAAACGTTATACCGCTTTGGTTAGCGGCGTTTTGAAGGGCAAAGGAGAGATTGATGCTCCGCTCAAGAAGAATCCCGAAAGCGGCCTCGTCAGTGTGACCCCAATCGAAAATGGGGGCAAAGAAAGTTTGACCCGTTATACCGTGCAAGAGAATTTTATTGATTCGACTCTCGTCGAAGCGGAACTCGTCACGGGAAGAACCCATCAAATCCGTGTGCATTTCCAATCGATCCAGCACCCGATCATCGGCGATGGGAAGTATGGGGATTTTGCTGCCAATCGCCTTTATAAGAGCCGCTATGGTTTTGACCATCAATTCTTGCACGCCACTTCGCTCACCTTTAAAAACGTTACCGGCGTGCTTTCCATCTTGAAAAATAAGACCTTTGTCAGTCCGTTGGCTTCCGAAGAGCAAGCGCTTCTTTCCAAGCTTCGCGAAGAGAAAAAATAAGCCTATTTGAGAAGCAAATTCTTTAACGTTAAGGCAACACCATCATGGTTGTTGTCTTTTTCGGTTGAGGGGAAGTTTGCTAAAAGCGTCGAGGATTTGCAATGGATAATTGCAAAAGGTTTTCCCGCTTTTTTGAGCATCTCAAAATCGTTATTACTATCGCCAAAGGCAATGATGTTTTCTTGCGAAAAAGAAAGTTTGTTCGCGATATAAGAAAGGCCGGAACCTTTGTCGACGCCAGGAAAATAGGCTTCGCTATAAAAGGAAGAAGTCCAATGGCGGTAGCCCAACCCCGTTTCTTCGAGAATGCTGGCTTTCACTAGGGCATCATTTTGATGGGCGGAACGGAAGACGGCCGTATAAACGTCTTCATGAAGGGTCTTTGTCAATGGTCCAATTTCGTGGGGATAATTTGTATAGGGGAAATAATGGTTTAAATAAGCGTCTTCGCGAAGGAGGTAAACCTTCTGGTCGCTTTCGCATTCCATCGAGGTGATTTTGCCTTGAAGTTTTTCGGCGATACGGAGGATGGAATCCCTTTTAAAAACATGTTTAATGGGGGTAAAGGAAGGATCGTGGGGATTGTAGACATGGATGCCATTATAGGTAATGACAGGAGCCTTTGAGCCGATTGCCTCGTAAAACGGGGCTAAAGAACGGTAGGGGCGCCCGCTGGCGAGAATAATGACGTGGCCTTGAGCGATAAGCTCGCGAAGAATCTCGCGCGTGTAGGGTGTCATTTCAAGGCGGTCATTAAGGAGGGTCCCATCGATATCGATGGCAATCAGTTGTTTGTTCATGAGTAAGAAAAGCCCCCGAAAGGGACTTCTCATTATAGAGCCTAGAAGCGTGACTTCAATTAGAGGAAGGTTGCGCCAAGACCAATCGCCGCTAAAGAAAGGAGCAAGAGCGATACGAGCCAAATCCAGAGGTTTCTACTTTGAGCTCGTCCTTCTTCGCGAAGGATTGAACGGCGACTGAAGAAGGCGTAAAGAACAATCAGGAAGCCAGCAAGACCTAAGAGGACGGAAAAACATCCCACAAGAATGTTGGAGGCGATTTCGGCTGGACTGAGCGAACTGAGATTGGCGGTGCGGAAGTGGTTGGGCATCCCTAGCGCCAAGACAAAACCCACTAGCGAAAAGAGCAAAGCGGTAAGGTTTTGCAGGAGATAACGTTCATCTTCTTTCTTTTCTTTAAACGCTTTCGTCGGGTCGTTTTGAACGGAGACTCCCTCAAACAGTTCATTGAGAGGAATTTCTAAGAGAACCGACAAGTTTTTAATCATTTGGGGATCAGGATAGGAATCGCCTTTCTCCCAGCGAGAAACCGCCTTGTCTGAAACGTAGAGATGAGAAGCGAGTTCTTTTTGAGTCCAGCCTTTCTTTTGCCGATATTTCGCAATCACTTCGCCCATAGCCATAGGAGCAATCCTTCTTTCGGGAGATAGTGTGCCTCATTCGATTTCGGGATGGCATAATTTTTTGCGAGAATCGTTCCTGAAAAACGAGAAAAGGAATTTTGAGCGAAAAAAACGTCCGAAGAAAAGGACTCCGTGCTACAATAGCCCTTGTATGATTAAAATCTATTATTCCCCCAGCTGTTCCAGCTGCCGCAAAGTCAAAAAGTGGTTCGACGATCAAAACATTCCTTACGAGCAAAAGGATATTTTCGGAAAAGAACTCTCCCGCGATGACCTGATGGAAATCATCTCGAAAGCGGAAGATGGTACCGACGATATCATCTCGCCGCGAAGCAAGATCGTTTCTGAGAATGACATCGATTTCGATGATATGACCGTTTCGCAGCTCATTGAATTCATTCGCAAGAATCCGTCGGTCTTGCGCCGGCCGATTATCGTTGATGATCATCGCGTTCAAGTCGGCTATAACGCCGAAGAAATCCGAACCTTCATCCCGCGCGCCCGCCGCATCGCTGAAATGGCTTGCAGCGATGAAGAGTGCCCGACCTTCGGAACTTGCGATCCTTCCAAGGACATCCAAGGCTTACTTAAGATTAAAAAATAAGCCGTTTTTGCAAAGATAATAAAAATGGAACCCGGTTTTGCTGGATTCCATTTTTTGTTTTCCGAAGGCTTTATTTCACCGCGTCAAGAGCGCGCGAGACCTTGGTCTTCTTGTTGAGGAGGAAGGGGATGCCATTCTTCTCTAGAAGTTCCTTAAGGAGACGCTCCGCTTCGGGCTCGTTATTGTATTCGAGTTCGATCTCGTAATCGACTTGCCCCGAATAGTGATTCTCATCAATTGAGAGCTTGCCACCCTCGTAGGGAACGTCGATACGTTCGGTTGTTAAAGAGGTCTTGATCTTCAACGTTGTCACGTCGATGTCAAGCATCGTGAGGAAACGCTTGATATCACCATCGGGGAAGAGACCGTTATCTTTGAAATCAGCGAACTTTTGCCGAGTCCAAGTGCAGTTCTTCTCAAGAAGTCCTTGGGAAAGCGGTGTCTTTAACGTCATCTCGTAGAGACCGCCTTTTTCCCGGACTCGTAAAGCAATACCTTCTTTGCGAAGAGTATTTTTGGCATCATCGATATAGTAGTTTGTTTGTTTGTAGGAAGGGAAATCCGAAAATAAGGAGACAATCTTGTCGTAATCGGTTTTCTTAACTAAGGCTTTAGCTTCAATTTCAATGGCGTTACTCATAAATGTTCCTCTTGTGCTATTATACCTTCCATGAAGACAATTAGCATTCTTTCTGGCGACTATTTCATGCAGAACCTTTATTGGATCATCGCTGTGACGGTCGTTGGAGTGATTTTAGCCTATTTTCTCCTCAGCCATTTCGTTCATGTCAAGAAAACCAAAAAGCCGCTCATTAAGCCGGATCAGGGCAAATATCTTGCCGCTTTAGGTGGAAATGAGAACATCATTTCCCATGAAATCATTGGCTCACGCATCGTGGTGGTTTTGCGGGATTATACAAAAATAAACCGGCCCCTTTTAGAAGAAGCCGGTGTGACGGGTTTTATCGAGAAAAGCGATAAGTTAACCCTGGTGATCAAAGACCACAGCCAAGAAGTCTATCAAACGATATTTCCGAACTAGCGCGAGCGGGCGAAAACGTGCCAAGCAATATCCTCAGTCGGTAAACCCATGACGTTATCGTAGCTGCCTTCAATATGATTGATGAGCCCGACTTCATCCTGAATCCCATAAGCGCCAGCTTTATCTAAAGGATGGTACTTTTTGACGTAGGCGTCGATTTCTTCTTCGCTCAAAGCATTGAAATAGACCGCGGTAGAAACACTGCGGGTGATTTCCTTATTGGGGGCGATGAAGGTATAGCCTGACAAGACGATTTGCTTCTTGCCGCTTTCGAGGCGAAGCATGGCCTTGGCTTCCTCATCCGTGTGGGGTTTGCCGAGGATTTCACCATTGAGAATCACAATCGTGTCGCAAGCCAAAACCGAATCATTGGGATAAAGCGCGTGAATCGCATACGCTTTTAAACGCGACTCTTCGGCGGGCAAGTCCTTCGGATCGACGGAGGAGTCAATCATTCTTTCGTCGACATCGGGAACAATGACGGTGAAGGAGGGAGCAATCTTTTTGAGGAGCTCTTTTCTCCGAGGTGAAGCACTAGCTAAGATGAGCATGAATTCTCCTTATTCTGTGACGTTCATGATGACCGGGATGATCATCGGATTCCGCTCCGTTTTGCGGAAGATGTAGGAAGAGACTTCGTTTTTGATCGTCGCTTTGATGTCGCTGAAGGTGCATTTGCTCTTCATGAGGTTACGGATCGCGTCTTCGGCGTGCATTTGCGAATGGCGGATGACGTGGCTATCCCCAGCGGCGGCAAAGCCCCGGGCATAGACAATCGGCGGGACCACCATCGTGTTGGTGCGCGAATTGATGGTGACAAGCACTGCGACCATGCCATCGCTCTTGAGTTGGTCGCGGTCATTGATGACGGCACTGGATAAGCCATCGAGGTCGTTGCCATCGATGTAGACGTCTTCAGCCGGGACGTGCCCACCCCGGGTGACTTGATGGTTCTTTAAGACCAACGTATCGCCATTATCGCAGAGGAAAATATGATCGTGAGGGATCCCTAGGCTTTCAGCGACCTGACCATGCAGTTTTAACATGCGGTATTCGCCATGGGCTGGCATGAAATACTTCGGATTCACTAAGCGGAGCATCAACCGGAGTTCTTGGCGCGAAGGGTGACCCGAAGAGTGAAGCGAGAAAGCGAGGCTATTCTGTTTAACATCGGCGCCTTGTTTGACGAGGTTATTGACCAAGCGGTCGATCAGCGCTCCGTTGCCCGGAATCGGGTTCGAAGAGAAGACGATTGTGTCGCCAGGGATGATATGAATATTCTTGTGATCGCCATTGGCAATTCGCGATAGGGCAGCCATCGCTTCGCCTTGGCTTCCGGTGCAGAGAATGCAGACTTCGGAAGCGCGATATCCCCGCACCATATCATCGCTGATAAGCGAGGTATCAGGAATCTTAATGTAGCCATATTCGCGGGCGATACCGACCACGGTTTCCATCGAGCGACCCAAGATGCAAATCTTGCGCTTATGTTCGACGGCGACTTCGACGACTTGCTGAATACGGTTGATGTTGCTCGAGAAGGTCGAGACGATGATGCGGCCGGGGGCCTTATCGAAAATCTCTTCAACGCCGCTCCGGACATTGGTTTCGGAAGGAGTGTAGCCTTCAAGTTCGGCGTTGGTGGAATCGCTCAAGAGCAAATCGACACCTTCAGTGCCGAGACGCGCGACTTTATCGAGCTCGAAATTCGGTCCGACCGGAGTCAAATCGATCTTGTAGTCGCCCGTATCGATAATGCGACCTTCTTTGGCGTCGACGCAAATGCCAAAAGAATCCGGAATCGAGTGAGTAACCCGGAAGAAAGAGACTTTGAATTCGTCACCGATATTGATGACGGAAGTCGAATCATATTCCACGATTTTGACATCGTCTTTGATGCGGGCATCTTCGAGTTTGTGTCGAATGAGAGCAGCCGCTAGGCGCGGGGCATAAATGACGGGAATATAAACCGAGCGAATCAAGAAAGGAATGCCGCCGATATGGTCTTCGTGACCATGGGTGATGAACAAGGCCCGAATCTTGCTTCGGTTATTCTTTAAATACGTATAATCCGGAATGACATAATCGACTCCGGGGAGGTTCGCTTCGGGGAAGCGAACGCCAGCATCGAGCAAAATAATGGAACGGTCTGTTTCTAAGCAGTAGGTGTTCTTTCCTACCTCGCCTAAACCGCCCAAAGCAAATACATTAACAGGTGAATCCAACCTAGCCATGAATGGCCTCCAAGAAAAACGGCATGATTATTCCTATTTCGAAACTAACCAGCGCTTTAACTATAACACGCAAGCGTTCTCGCGCAAGCGAGAGCGTACCTCGAAATGAATGAAAACGCTTAACTTTGAGGAAAAATCGAAGGAAAAAGAAAATCCCCAGTTTTGCTCTCGTTTCACTGGGGATGAGATCTTTTTCGTCAAAACTCTTTAGCCGATGGCAATCGAACCCGGGATTTCCCTTTCCGGATCTTTCGGGTCAATGTGATCGTAGAAGAGAACGCCGTCAAGATGGTCGATTTCGTGCTGCAAGACAATCGCGTCGTAACCTTCTGCTTTGATGAGGACATTTTCGCCAACGAGGGCGTTATAAGCTTTCACCTGAATCCGGAAATCACGATAGACTTTGCCCGGATGGGGCTCATCGACAGAAAGGCAGCCTTCTCCGCCAGCCAAGAAGCACTTTCGTATCGAAGAGAGAACAATCTTTGGATTGACGAGTTCGTATTGGATAAATTCGGTGCGTTCTTCGTTGATAGGATAATAAATAACCAACATCCTGCGATTGACGCCGACTTGAGGGGCCGCTAAGCCAATCCCTTCGCGGAGTTTTGGGTTCTCCTCGCGGGACTTGGGATCTTGACTCGCTTTGAGGTAGGCAATCATCTCGTCCAAAAGGGCTTTGTCTTCGGACGATAAGGGAAGAGTGACCTCTTTGGAAGGAGAATGAATCGATTTCGCGTTATCTTTAACAATTCTAATCATAATAAACGTATTGTAGCACGCTGGAAGAAAAAATCTTAAAATAAACTCCGCATGGAAAAAGAATTACTCGATGATTTAGCCGAATTGAAGGCGGCGATGAAACTTGACCCTCGAATCGTAGCTCTCGAAAAAGCCGAAGCCGCTCTCTACGAGGATCCGTCTTTTGTGCGTTTAGCCAATCAAAAAGACGCCGCCGAACGCGCCTACGAGGATCTCTTGGCTTACCATAAAGAAAGTGACCCGGAAGCCCTCGCTCTTCAAAAGACCCTTTATCAAGCCAAGTTGGCGTTAGATAGTCATCCCTTGGCGCAAGCCTATAACGCGGCTTTCATCCCCGTCCGCGATCTTTATATGGCCATCGACGACATTCTTTATGCCCCCTTCCGAAAGAAAAGTCTCTTTGAGGGGATTTATTGATGATCAAAATTGCTGGCGGGATTTATCGCTCCCGCATCATTAAGACTCCGGACACTTTAACGATTCCCACCAAATCCATGGTGCGGGAAGCGGTGGCGAATGCTTTGGCCCAAGATTTTCCCCAAGCTCAGGTGCTCGATCTTTTCGCCGGCAGCGGTGCCCTGGCTTTAGAAGCCCTCTCTCGTGGGGCAGCGATGTCTTATTTCGTCGATTCTTCACCCGCAGCCTATAAAGTCATTCAAGAGAACATTCAGACCCTCAAAGCCAAAGGAATGGCTTTTTGCGAGGATTATCAACTCGCGCTCTCCCACTTTGAAAAAGAGAAAAAGGTTTTCGACATCGTTTTTCTCGATCCGCCTTATGCGATGAAAGAAGTATACCCGAACGTTCCGAAGTATCTGCTCGAACATGGCTTATTGAGTTCGAAAGGGATTGTTGTTTTGGAATTCGAAGGTGAAGTTGAAGCGCCCGTTTCGCTTTTTTCTTTCGCAAAGCGGTATCATTATGGCAAGAGTGATGTCTTGATCCTTAGGAGGTAACGTATGCGCATTGCGGTCTACCCAGGTAGTTTCGATCCGATCACCAACGGTCACTTGGATGTTTTAAAACGCTCGCTCGGTGTCTTTGATGAAGTCATTCTTCTTTTGGCGGTCAATCCGGCCAAAAAGAGCGCCTTCTCCGTTGAAGAGCGGTTGGCAATGATGAAAGAAGCGGTCAAAGACCTCCCTCATGTTAAAGTGGATTTCTATCCGGGATTGACCGTCGATTATTGCAAGAAAGTTGGGGCCAAGCACCTCATTCGTGGCTTGCGGGCGGTCAGCGACTTCGAATACGAATTTCAATTGGCAGCCGCCAATGAATTTGCGGATCCGGAAATCGACATGGTCTTCTTTATGTCCCGCAAAGAAGAGACCTTCATCTCTTCAAGCACAATTAATCAGCTTCATGCCAACGGGGTCGATGTGACTCCGCTTGTGCCGAAAGTCGTTCTCGAATACTTCGCTAAGCACGATAAGAAATAAATAAGAAAAGACCGCCAAATTCCTCGAGGAGAAATCAGGCGGTCTTTTATTTGGCTTTTACTTCAGCATCTCGATGACGCTGGGGTTACTCTTCTTATCCCCGCGGAGTTTCGAATAGAGCAAAGTGTCGCATTCGAAAGTATCGTGGTCATCGATGAAGATATTTTTGGCGGGGATGCCCAAGGCGCGGAGCATCAAGACATTCATGACTGGAACGTCGAAGAAGTCGACGCCACTAGTCCTTTTGGCGGCGGCACGATAACCCATATCCATGATTTTCAGCAAAGTTGGGCGGTCGACTAAAGTGTGGCTGAAGGTTAAAGCGGGTCCGAGGTAGACGATGATGTCTTCGGGGTTAAGGTTATATTGAACCATGACTTCGTGCATCCGTTTCTTCAATTCTTCTTTGAGGGTGCCTTCTTTGGAAAGCGGTGCCCCTCCAACGAGATGGGCAACTGGATCATAGAAGAAGAAGGGGACTTCATCCGCGGTTTTAATCACGAAGGGGTGATTGGCTAAGGCGGTGACAGAGAAGGCCGTGATTTCTTCTCCGCTGGGGTAGGATTTGGCTTCTTTCGTATAGGTTTCAAGTCGGAGTTCTGGGAACTCAGCAAAAATGATTTTTTCCATAAGTGCCTTTATTATACAAAAAGAAAACCGCCTTGAGGCGGTAATCTTGTTTTTGTAGAGGAATTAGAGAACAGTGAAGAGGTTCTTCTGGGCATCGGAATTGTAATTGACAGCCGTAGTGGCAACCTTATCCGAATCGGTGTGGTTCCACATATCGAGGAGTAAACTTGCCCGCGCCGTATCAGTTTCGCCTGAGATGGTGAAGAGCACTTCGCTTAAGCCAGCCCGACCCGCTTGAACGGCAGTGCTGCTGTAATCGACTAACGCCACGGCCGGAATTGGGAAGCTATCATAGCTGCTGCCATCGAAGCCGTATTTGGCATAGAAGTCATCGCCGATCGAAGCCCGAGTCTTATACGGGGCATCCATCAGTTTGGACATCGTGCTTTGGAAGAGGTCGACGTGGATCGAGAGGAAGCGTTCGAAGGCGCTGCCCTTATCCTTGAAGTCGGTATCGGTCGTCGAGGTATCATCTTTGAAGATGGTGTAATACTTGAACGTGCCATTGTCGGTCGGATTGTAGCCGTAATGTCCCCAGTTATCGCGGAGATACTTGAAGCCGGTCTCGGCACTCTTGCTTGCGGTGTTGGTCGAATCAGCAAAGATTAAGAAGAACTTGCTGCCATAGTGTAAATCGTCACTGGAGAAGGTGGTGGCGGTGCCATTGACATAGAAATTATCAATGGTGTTCTTGGCGATACTGTTCGCTAAGCCATCGGCGGCCGAGGCGCTATTGGCACTCTTATCATCGGTTTCGCCTTCCAAGTTCATCTTCTGGGCGTTGTAGAAGGAGTTGGTACTATTGAGCGTGAAGCTGTTGGCCCAATTCGTGATCGACGGGATCGAGAAGATGACCGCGAAGATGGCGCCGACAATCAGAAGCGGCTGAACCCAAGCGGTGTCTTTAATCCAGCGCCAAATCTTCACAAAGAAGGCGCCGATAGCCTTTAAAATGATCATATTTTCATTCTCCCTCTAACCAAAAAAGTAGCCTGTTTCTTAGAAACAGCGTGTTAATAATATCATCACTCCCCTAGGGTGGCAACAAGAGGTGCAATTTTTTGTTTCGAGATTTCTTTGACGCGAATTTTCTTGGAGAGCGAACCCTTCTTTTTCTTTGGGGCTTTTCTCGTGTTTCCTCTTTTAACAAGAGTTTTGCCCTTCCAAGGCGAGGCAATTCAAAAAGAAAGAGAAGGGATTTGATAAAACGGTTGGGTTTCTGCAAAGATAATGTCCAGATCGAAGAAGGCTTAGGCGAGGCTTAAAACCAAAGCACCGCTACTGGAAACGTCGGTGCCGGTTAAGCTGATCGAGACCGTCTTATTTTGGGCGGTCATCGCTAATTGAAGCGCGGGGTAATAGGTCGAGGTTTTAATCGGATCTGAGAAATCCAAAACGATCTGACCATAGGTGCTCGAACTGGAGTTATTGTCAAAGCTCATCCAGCCCGAGGAAGCAAAAGATTCGTTGATGAGGTCGTAGAAGGCAGCCTTTAGTTCGCCGCTGGCCTCCTTATTGCCATAGTAGACCTTATCGGTTTTGAGGGTAATTTCATATTCGGTTGTGCTCGGCTGGAGCAAGGTATCGAAAATGATGGAAGTCTCATAGCCATTGATGTTCACCCCGACGATGAGGTAGAGGTGGTCTTGGACGATCTGGGCATAGAAATCATCGACTGCAATCGCGTTGACTTTGTAGGTAGAGCCATCATCTTTTAAACGCGAAAGAATATAGGAATAGCCATAGATGGATGTCGTCTCGAGATACGAAGTGATTTCATCTTCGCTGATGCTGGAAAGAATTGGTGAGGTGAAACCAACGTTGGCCGAATCTTGAAGATCTTTTTGAACCAAACTCGGAATGGTGCTGGCTCCGTAATTAATCGGGCCTTCGTAGGTGGAGATATCGCTAATTCCGATGCTCGAAAAATCGCGAGTCTTACCGGTTAAGTAGGTCTTGCTGACATCGCTCGTGTGAGTATAGCCGCGGACCAGATATTCAAAAACATAGCTTTGGCTCGTCTCGTCCGTTTCAATCGCGCCTTTGTCGAGCAGGGTTTTGAGCTGGCCCCGGTAATCGCTCATATTGATTGGAGCCGTTTTGTCGTTCGGGCAATAAGTCGGATTCGTATGAAGCTCTTCGAGAGCGACATCGGCGGTTAAGGCTTTGCCTTGGTAGAAGTCAAAGCCGAGGAGGTCATCTTTGATAAAATCATTGAGAATTGCCGAATAGACGGCGTTGGTACTGCCGCCGATTTGTTTTTCGAGGTCTTCGATCATAGCCTTTTTCGTATAGGTGATGGTTTTGTCGGTGAGGGAGACCTTCATATTGAGTCCGGCGTTTTTGAAGAGGGTCGTCAAACTTTCGTCATTGAGGGAAGAACCCGCCAAAGAAAGAGCCAAGGAATCCATGCCGGAAATCCGACCAACTTTCATATCGCTAATTGTGAAGATGAAGGAACCGTTTTCGGGGTTTTGGGCATCTTTGGTTTCGCTGAGGGTAGTTTTAATATCGATCCGAGTGTCAAAAAATCCGCCTAAGGTTGCGTCCAAATAAAAGTGGTAGGCATCGTCTTCGATCGAGACCGTTAATTTTTTGAGATAACCTTTTGCGTTATCGGGAACAGACTTGCTCGCTTGATAGAGCAGTTGGTTTAAGTCGTCTTCTTTAACCACGTAAGAAATTTTGTGGCTCGTTGCGGTGTCGTCAAAGGCATCGACCGCTTTAGCCTTGAATAGACTCGAAGTATCCACGTTATCTTTGCCAACGAAAGCGGCAGTGGTGTTATCGTAAAAGCAGGCGTAAATTGCGACGACGGGGACGATAATCAAGACCGTAAACAAACTGAGGAAAATGATCAACCCCGTATGCTTCTTTTTCTTTTTCTGAGGTTCCATGTTTTTGTCCATCTGCTAAATATACCCGTCTTTTCGTGTTTTATCCACCTCCTAAAGGAGGGTTTAACAATTGCTTTTTAAGTGCGAAGAACAAAGGAGATAAAGCGAAGCACTTTTCGCCCATTTTTAGCAAAAAGTCGGGGTCTTATTGTTTATTTTCTTCGAGAGCATATAATTCAACTTGCTTATGGTAAAAATTAAATTCGACGAGTTAAAAGAAAAAGAAAAAAACTGGATGTTTGACCATCCAGTGGCCCGCGGTATTGCAGATTATGGCTGGACTTTCATCGTTTGCACCCTCAGCGCCCTTTGCTTTGCTTTTGGCTTCAATGCCTTCATGGATTTGGGCACCCAAATTCACGATGCTAGTGGTGCTCCCATCGAGTTCGTCAAACTGGTTGCTGGCGGCGTTTCCGGCGTGAGCCAGGTCATCACCATTTTCTTTGAAATCTGCGGTTGGAAAAGCACCACAGATGGCGGCACACTCGATGAACATTTGGCCTATTCCATCATGTATTTCGTCATCAATATCCCGCTATTCTTATTAGCGTTCTTTAAAATCGGCAAACGCTTTGGTATCTTCACCTTTATCAACGTTGTTGAAGTCTCGCTTTTCATGAAAGTTTTAACGATCGATAACGTGGCTTGGCTTCAGTTTATGGCCAAATTCGTTTCCGACAACGGTGGTCTTCTGGCCCGTGCCTTATTCGCCGGCGTTATGACGGGCTTATCCTCCGCTTTGGCTTTTAAGGTTGATATTTCGGCGGGTGGCATCGATATCATCGCTTACTATATCGCTTTAAAGAAAAATGTTTTGGTGGGCAAATATTCGGTATTGCTGAACTCGGCCACCGTAGTGTTCTTTGCCTTACTGACTTCATGGAAAAGCGGCTGGGATCCGACCTTAAGCGCCGAAGCCTTTGGACGGGTCTTCTATTCGGGACTTTATATGCTCGTTTGCATGTTTGTGGTTGATACCATTAATGTTCGCAATAAGAAAGTGAAAGTCGAAGTGGTGACCTCGACGAAAGAACTGGGCGAACTTCTCATCGCGACCCTTCCTCATGGTGCCACCATGGTGACGGGCATCGGTGTTTACACCGGCAAAGAACGCTACATCTTCACGATGGTCGTTTCTTCAAGCGAAGTCAGCTCTTTGATTAAAGTCGTCCGCAAAGAAGACCCGGCGGCTTTCGTTCAAGTCATTGATTTGGCGCAAGTCTATGGTCGTTTCTTCGTGAAACCCGTGAAATAAATCATTCGGATGATGGTGGTGAAACTATGGGGCGTCGCAAAATTGTTAATTTGGAGCAGAAAATCTTCGTTGCCGTTCTTCGCATGAACGCCAAGGAAGGCTTTAGCAATATCTCAACGAAGAGCATGGCAAAGAAACTTCACGTTTCTGAGCCGGTCTTCTTTTCACATTTCCTCACGAAACAAGGCTTGCTGAATGCGACCTTCGATTACGCTTGGAAACAAATATTCCCGAATTTTGGCATTCCGACTTCTCTGATGGAATCAGACTTCGATAAAGGCTTCAAGATCTATCAAACCAAGAACGATGTGATTTTGGCGAAATGGCCCAATGAAATCCTCTTTGTTCACGATTTTTTGAACGCCAGCCATGGCGATATCGCCCACGCGGATCAGACGATGAAAGAGACGATGGACATGCTCAAAGGCTTCTTCGCGGCGGCTGATCCCCAATTAAGCCCGTACGATTTGGACATCTTGGCTCGGCATACACTGAAGCTTTCGCTGGGCTATCTCGTCGAGATTATTCGGGGCAATCTCGTGCGGAGTCAGCGGAGCGATGCGCTTTACTACACCTTGCGCCACAACGGTTATCTTGCGCTTCGACAGACGAATTTGAGCCTCTATAAAGGTCCAGAGAAATAACGTCGAGAGAACAAAAAATAGGCCGCATCCTGCTGCGACCTATTTTTCTTTACAAAATTCAACTTATTTCTTGAGAAGAATCGGGCAAACGAAAGCGGCGATGCCACCTAAACCCGCGATGAGCGAGAAAATGCCACCGATCACGAAACCGGCGCCAAGTTTGTAACTAATCACCGAGCTGCTCTCATAGCCATAAAGCGGAATAGCGCAGAAGAAGAGAATGCCCGCGACGAAGGCGAGTAATCCAGCGAAAGCGAAGATTAAACCAGCCGCTGAGAAACTCGCAAGTTTCTTGTCCTTCTTGAGCGCGAGTAAGACGATCGCACAGACGCCAGCGAGTAAAGCGATGAGAAGGAAAATCCAAGCAACCAATAAGCCAGGGCAAGCACTGGTCTTGTCATTCGAATTGCCAAAAATCATCTCATAGCCAGACATCGTGTAACTTGCTCCGGTGATGCCCCCAACGCCAACAATTCCGTGGGCAGCGGGCATGATGATAGCGATGATCGCAAATAAGACCATCACGAATCCTGAAATCAAAGCCGTCCCAAATTTCTTCATCGTAAGAACCTTTTTAAAGTTCGCTATTATCCTTAATAATTGCAATTATGCAATAGACAAATAGTACCATTTGTATTCTTGGTATTTTCGCAATTAACTCGAGAGTTTTATAATAAAGATATGGATATTTCATTGATCTCTCTCCGCAACGCTCTCAGCAAAGAAAAAGCCGAAGAACTCGATGCGACTTCTACCTTGTTTCTCCGGGCGATCAATCCCAAAGATCGCTTTCATTTTTACCGCGATGAAGTCCGGGAGAATACCTTGTTCCTTTTCTTCATCGAAAGCGGGGGCTCCGAAGCCCCGTTTTTGAAGATTTATCAAAATTATCCAGCTCCCTATTATCTCTTAACGAAAGGCGATTCGAACTCCCTCGCCAGCGCCTTGGAAATTCTTTCTTTCTTGCACGAGAAAGGGCTTCAAGGAAAAATTATTTATGGTAATCCCAACGAAATTGAAAGGGATCTTGCAGAGATTTTTGAATTAGCTGAAGCCCGTCAGCGTCTTTCCGAGAGCGTTCTTGGCGTGATTGGAAAGCCCTCCGACTGGCTGATTTCCTCTTCGGTTGATTACAGCTTAGCCGAGAATCGTTTTGGTCTTCGTTTGGTTGACATTCCGTTGGAAGAATTGAAAGAAGAAATCGCCAAGCATTCTTATCCGAAAGAGAATCTGCCCCAAGACTTATTATCAAAGGCTCCGTCCCCAGAGATATTAGAAGGCGCCCTTGAGATTTACGGTGCCTTGAAACGCTTGGTGGCGAAATATCACCTTTCAGGTTTCACGATTCGGTGTTTTGATCTTTTGGAAAGCGTCAAGAATACGGCTTGTTTGGCGTTGGCTCTTTTGAATAGCGAGGGAATCTCGAGCGGATGCGAAGGCGATGAAGCTTCGCTCATCAGCATGCAGATTTTCCGCGTCTTGGGTCAGCCTTCTTTTCAATGCAATCCCTCCAAGGTCATTTCCGGGACTAACGAAATGATTTTGGCTCATTGCACTTTGCCTCTCATGATGGCAAAAGGCGGCTATTCCTTTTTGAGCCACTACGAGAGCGGGCTGGGAATTGGGGTGCGTGGCGTTTTTGCTAAAGAGAAAGTTACGATTTTCAAGTTAGCCAACAATCTCATCGATTATCATCTTTCGAGCGGCGAGATTGTTGAGAATCTTCAAGAAGCTTGTTTGTGCCGGAGCCAGATTCGAGTTCATTTCGATAACCCCGTCGCCCCTTATTTAGAAAATCCTTATGGCAACCATCTTTTGGTGGCGTACGGGGATGAGGTCGAAAAAATCAGCCAACTTTTGGCGAGTTTCTAAAGCAGATAAAGGGTTAGTTTATTTTTCGTGGGGCTAAGCCAAAGTCCAATGCTGCGTTCCTAAACTGAAGGAATGGTAAGTGGTCGATGTGTCGCCCAAAGCGGTGGCGATGTGGTAGAGCCCAATGGCCCCATAGTTTATGGCGAGATCCTTATCGGAGCGATATGAGGTCGAAAGATTATCAGCGATTTCGTGATAGGAAGACTCCTTCACCTCGCAGGTTAAGACGAAGGCTGTGAGATCGCCAACGCCATTGATGGTGGTTTGACCATTCATATGGATATTAAAGGTGTTGTCGCTTTGATCCCAAGTGACGTATTTGTAATCGAGACTCGCATGAAAAAGAGTCTTTTGATAAAGGAGAGGTGCCACGATGGCGTTCGTATAATCTTCAAGGAGAGATTCTTCCTTTTCGGCAGCCAATGGTTCGTAGCGGTTATAAAGGACCGCTCCAACGATGGCAATGATGGAAAGCAAAGAGAAGATGCCCGTCAGAAGTCCAAAGACGAAATAGCGTCCATGATGCGGCTTATTCTGAACATCCATGATGAATACCTCAAAGTATATTTTACGGGGGTTTGGACATGAAATAAAGGGGATTTGCAGGGGATAATAAAAAGAGCGGTAATCCGCATTAGGCTGAGAGAAACGGATTAGAACTCCTTGTTTAAAACCTTTTTTGCACGTTTTTGTACATAATTTGTACACAATAAAAAAAGAAAACCTAGGGGTTAGCTAGGTTTTTTGTTCTCTGGCGGAGAAGCAGGGATTTGAACCCTGGCTGGGCCTTACGACCCACTATCAGTTTTCGAAACTGACCCCTTCGGCCACTTGGGTACTTCTCCAGCGGGGTTAATGATAGCGCGACTCGTTAATCCGCACAACAAGAAAACTTGTTATTTCGTTCTCTAGTGTACGCTCGCGGGCGCATACGTGCTAAAATGCTACCCATGAGTTCGTTTCTCTTTTTCAAAGCCATCATCTTGAGCGCCTGGTACGAGGATGCTTGGGAAGTCATCAAAGGCTTCTTCACCGGCATGCGGAGCTGGAAGCCGTTCTTTTATATTCTTTTTGGGACAATCTTAGCGGTCACCGTCGTGATTTTGATCGTGACTTTTTGGGTGAATGAGAAGAACGACAAGACCTATCTCCAAACCATCAAAGAAGAGACTTCGACGATTCGGGTTTATCGGCTTGATGCGCCCCGAAATAACGTCCGCTATTTTAATCTCTCCGATATGAAAACGGTCAAGAGCATCAATTTCGAAAAATTTTATGCTTCCTTCCCGAGCAAAGAGCAGCGGCGGGTCAAAGAGTGGATCGGCGAAATTCTTGATGGCAAACAAGCGCCGCAATATTTGCAAACCGATATCATTTTCCACCAAGAAAAACGCCAAGTGCCGTCCTTCCTTAAAATCAGCAAAGCAGATCCTTCGAAAGGCATTATTCACCTCGAAAGTTATCTCCTCCGTTATGACGGGAATGAAAAGATGGGTTCTTCCATCTCCCATTTCTCGACCGAAGGCGATTTTGCCCAAGCCGTGAAATCCAATGGCGTTCAGACAGGCATCACCTTCTGCTTTTCTCTTTTGCCCGTTAAGGTTGGCAATCAAGCACTGAGCGACGCGGAATTAAAAGCCAAAATCACTCCGGATGTCGCTCTCCGTTTCCGCAATGCCATCGCCCCTTATGTGGTGGGCAATCAAAAGCTGATTCAAGCGAGTGACAACGAACTGATCGTGGCGAACTTCGACATGCTTGAAACTTCGCAAGCCATTAACTTCGCCCTCCGGGTCGTTAACGGAACCAACCGTTCCTTCCAGACGCTTCGGAAACGCCACGAAATCCCTTATGAGGTTCGTTCGGGTATTGTCCAAAACCGCGATTTGTTAGGGGACTCGGATGCGATTCTCCAAGAAGCGCGGCGGGCTGCCTCAAGCGCCTACGACACCACCAGTGTCATCTCCTTCTACAAGAAGGGTGCCGAGGACTTCGACCAGAACGATATCATGAATTTCCGAAGCGAGGTCGAACGGATCATTTACGAAAAGCGTTTGGCTTACACGTATCGACCAGTCTTCAATTGCGACAAGCTGAAGGTGATGGGCTTCTTAGCTCGAGCGACCCCACTGAATACCTCCTTCGCTTCGATTGAAGAGCTTAAAAACTACGCCGTCCGAGCCAAAGATGACAAGAACCTCTTCGCCGCGATTGCCAAAAACTTGGTGCCGCGTTTCGTCAATGAACGCGATAACAAAACCCAAAAGCTCTTCTATCCGGTCCGCATGGCTGAACGGTCGCTTCTCGTGCCGTTCTTCTCGCACTTCCGCGATGCTAAGGAAGCCAATCTCGTCTTCCTCTTCGCCGAAGCGGATATCGCGGTGAATGTCGACCAGGCGGGTCTTGAACGCTTCCTCGAGACACTCAATGAGATTCATGATTCTGGTTTCGAGGTCGCGGTCATCCTCTCGGGGAAGACGCTTCTTCTCGATAGCAAGATCTATGAAAAGTGCGATGACTTCTTCGTTGATTTCGCCGAAACGAGCGAAGAAAGTAACATCGATACGAAGGTCCGAGTTGAACTTCATGCCCTCGTGGAGAAATTATTGCACTACAATAAGCCCATCGTAGCGAGTTCCCTCATGAGCTGGACCTCGCTCGAACTCGTGGTCTCGAGCGGCATCTCTTATATCTCGAGCGATGTCTTCGCCCCCTACGATGCGATGTTTAGACCGCTCAATGAAAAGAACCTCGATCGCATGAAAGCGATGAAGGAAAGGAAATAACAAGATTATGGCTATGATGAAAAACGATGCGATTACCGCGCGTGATGTCGATTTCGCCAAATGGTACACCGATGTCTGTAAGAAAGCCGAATTGATGGACTACGCTTCCGTCAAAGGCTTCATTGATTATCTCCCGTATGGCTATGCCATCTGGGAAGAAATCCAGAACTATCTCAATAAACGCTTCAAAGAGAATGGCGCTCAGAACGTCTATCTCCCTTGCGTGATTCCGACCTCGCTCTTTAACAAAGAAAAAGAGCACATCGAAGGCTTCGCTCCGGAAACCTTGGTGGCAACGATGGGCGGCGGTGAAAAACTCGCCGATCCTTTGGTCATTCGTCCGACCTCGGAGATTCTCTTCAGTGACCTTTATAAGCGGCTCGTTTCGAGCTACCGCGATTTGCCGAAGATGTACAACCAGTGGTGCAGCGTCGTTCGCTGGGAAAAGACCACCCGTCCGTTCTTACGGGGTGCCGAGTTCCTTTGGCAAGAAGGGCATTGTCTCTTCGAGACCCGGGAAGAAGCTGACAAGAATGCCAAGGATTTCTTGCAGATTTATGACGATTGCGGCAAAGACCTTCTCGCCATTCCTTTCTTAACGGGCGAAAAGACGCCGCACGAACGTTTTGCTGGCGCTTTAAACACTTACACGGTTGAAGCTTTGATGCACGATGGCAAGGCCTTGCAAAGTGGCACCTCGCATCTTTTAGGTCAAGGCTTCGCCAAAGCCTTTGGCATCACCTTCCAAGGCCGCAATAACGCTTTGGAGACTCCATGGCAAACCTCTTGGGGCGCCTCGACTCGTCTCATCGGCGCGGTCATCATGGTGCATGGCGATGATAACGGTCTTGTTCTCCCACCGGCCGTCGCTCCGATTCAAGTCGTGATCGTTCCGATTCGTCAAAGCGAAGCGGGCGTTCTTGATGCCTGCAAGAAACTCTACGAGAGCTTGAAGAAAGAAAATGTCCGGGTCAAACTCGATGATGATGAGAGCAAGACGCCGGGCTGGAAGTTTGCCGAGTACGAGATGAAAGGCATTCCGCTTCGGGTCGAAGTTGGCCCGCGCGATTTGGCCAAGGGCGAATGCGTCTTGACCAAGCGTGTCAATGGCGAAAAGAGCGTCACGAAGCTCGAGACGTTACCACAAGAAATCCCTGCGATTCTCGCCTCGATTCATGAAGCGATGTATCAAAAAGCTAAAGCCTTCTTGGATTCGCATATCGCGGAAGCCCATTCGATTGACGAACTCAATGCCGCACTAAACAAAGGCGGCTTCGTCAAGATGGCTTTCTGTGAAAAAGAAGAGTGCGAGTTGAAGATTAAAGAACTCACCAATGGCGGAACAGCGCGTTGCCTCGCCAAAGAGATTCCGGCTCCAGGAACCAAATGCCCCGTTTGCGGAGAAGAAGCGAAAGTCGTCGCTTACTTTGCCAAAGCCTATTAACGATTGAAAACATCCAATGAATGTTGTCCCTTTCTAAAGGGGCCTCAAACGAGGATGAAAGACTTAGCCGTCACGCGAAGGCGTGATGGCTTTTTCTTTTTCCAACAAAATTCATGCCTTGCCTCTTAATAAGATGTCGAGAGTTTTCATCATGGAAAAAGAAACAAAGAATATGTCGGCGAAGTGTCCCTATTGCGGTGGTCTTCTTTTAGGCGAAGATAATCGTTATTGCCCCCATTGTGGGAAAGAGTTTCCGAAAAATGAAGTAACGACCGTGGAGAAGGATGCCCCTGTAACAAAAGACGAGACTAAGAATTCTTCTTTTGAGGAGAAGAGACCTCTCTTCATTTTCTTGAGCATAACCCGCTTGGTGATGGTTTACGCCATGTTGATTCTTCTTTTCGTACTCGTTTATGAAAAAGACGTGGCGAGTTTTTTCGGAGGGAATAACGTCCTTCTTTTTCTTTTGTTGCTCTTCGATATCGCCCTTCTGGGATGCCTTTTCGCCCAGCGGGAAAGAAAGCGAACTTTCGTCTTTATTCTCTTCGGGATCCAATCCGCCATCCTTGTGGTCAGCTTTCTCTACGCCTTCATGAGCATCATGACCTATGTGAGCGGTTTAAATGGTGAAGCCTTCGCTTCGCCTTTAGCCGCCCCGCTCATTTATTGGCTGTATCTTTTTTCTTCTTTCATCATCTTCGGAATTTCGCTTGGGAGTGTCATTGCATTTATCCCCGAAGTGAAATACGCTAAGAGTCATGAAAAATGATCAGCTTCTTGCTTTGAGCGAAAACCTTCTTGAAGAAAAAGCCAAGGCTTTGAAAAGCTCGGGCGAAATGAAGAAACAAAAGGGCAAAACAGGTCAAATTGTCTTTTCCATTATCTTCGCTATTTCACTCATTGGTGGGCTTTTTGCAGAGATAATTCACGTTAATTTCGTCTGGTTTGGTCAAACGATGGATTTTCATGAGATTGGACAATACCTCTTTTATGGGAGCGTCGTCCTCGATGTTCTTTGCCTCGTCTTTTTCTTGAGCTATCGGAGTCTTCGCCTCGAAGGAGAAAACGAACTCAAAGAGGCCGAGAAAATTCTTCATTCGCCGATTTCGCGATAGAATTCGTCTAAGAAGGTTTTTAAGAAAGCAATTCGCTCCTCAGCGAGTTTTTGGCCTGTAAGCGTATAGAAAGAATCGCCGAGCTTTAAAAGCTTATCGTAGAAATGAGATAAGGTGGTCTCGCTACTTTGAGCGAAAGAGACGCTTTTTCCATCGCGGAGCAAATTCTTTTCTTCATAGAATTTGCGGTGGTGCGATGCTCCAAATTCAATCGTGCGGATAAGCCCAATCGCCCCCAGGGCTTCAAGGCGGTCGGCATCGCTCACGATCTTGGCTTCGATCGTCTTTTCGCTCGTATCGTGAAGATGCCACGAGAGATGGGCGATGATCGTGATCACAGATTGGATTTCTTCGGAAGAATATTCTGCTTGTTGGAGGGCAACTTTTAATAACGAGATGCGCTCTTCGGTATTCGAAAAGAGTTTGGAATCGATGGTGTCATGGACCAAACTCGCCGCTTCGATAATGCGGAGATTGCCCCCTTCTTCGCGAGCGATCTTCCGCGCTAAATCCCGGACGCGAACGGCATGATCGTAACCATGCCCGCTTTCATCGAACGCCAGCGTATCGTGAACAAAGGTCTCTAAACTATTCATGGCTTCTATTATAGAAGAAGCGAACGATAAAAATCATTCATCCGCTTCGGAGAGGGCAAAATACGAAAGGATGAAAATGGATAAACGGAAAGCGAAAAGGAAGGTCGTAATGACGATGGGGAGAACCTCCATCTTGGAATTGAGAACATCGAGGGCAAAGAGGACGAGGTCATAGACGAAAAGAGGGAAAAGAAAGCTAAGGCCAATATAGCCTTCTTTGAGAAAGTGCTGTCCTCGGTCTTCCCTTTGATAGGCCCGGATCAAAAGGATCCCACCAACGAAGGAGATGAGATAAACGGGATCGAGGTAGTGGGCTTTGAGCCAATAGGAAATGGCTTCTTCGCCCGCTTCGGGGGTCGCACAGAGTAAAATTTCGAGTCCGGAAAGAATAAAGAGAACAAAGCCCCCGATAGCGAGAAACCATTGGGGGACATAGAAGGCCGCTTTGGTTCGTCCTTCTTGGTGGATGATCCCAAAGACCCCATAAGAAAAGAAAGAAGCGTAGATCAGAATCTCAACGGATTTTTTCGTTTCGTAAATCGATGAATAATTCAGTGACGAAACACCTTCAGGAATTCGCGGGGAAATCAGAAAAGAAAGTAAGGCGGTTAAGGCGCTGGCGAGTCCGAGAAGACCATAGAGGGCGTAGAGGAGATAAAGATAACGAATCGAACGTTTTAAGTTCACGTTCTCCATTATAAGAGATTTGAAAAGGAAACAAGAGCAAAGGAGAAAAGAAAATGTCAGTAAAGAAATTCGATTCCGATAAATCGATAAAACATTCTACGAAAATTAATGTAGATTAACGAAAAAGCAGTTACAATATAATCGCAAGAGTGATTTTGAAGGCCCCTAAGTAAAAATCGCTCTTGCTTTTGTTTTGCCCATTCGGAAAGGAAATGTAAACAATGAAAATAAAAGTAAATGCTTTTAAATACCGACATTTTCAAATCAGAAAAAGATACGAATATAATTAAACTTGGTTGCAAAATATCATTTAGTGAAATCTTTGAAAAATTATGCTTTAAATCTTCAAAACATTGCCTATAGTAAAAGAGCATTAAGTTGAACGTCAGTCGCCAGACGCGTTAACGAGGATGCCAAAAACCCGCCCCTTGGGGACGGGATTTTTTTGTCGTCTTTTTTCGTGAGTAATCAAAAAACTCCTTCTCGTTTCCTTTACTCCTCTTTTGAGGAAAAAAGCGAGAAGGAGTCGAAAGGATAAAAAAATGCTAATTTGGTGAATTAGGGGCCTAAACACCAAATCAGCCTCAATAGATTATCACGACTTTTAAAAAAAGGAATAGGGAGTTCATGAAGAGTTGGTTTCTAAATTTTTACACTGGCTTTAAGAAGAGCGTTATTCGGTAGAATTTAGTTTGAAAGTATCATTTTAAGTGCTTGTTGATCAAAAGCTGAGCGGCGGTCACGGTTTCGTTCTTCTTTTTCGTTAAATCGTCAGTTCGATCATGTTGCCTTCGGGATCGAGAAAAGAAGATTCGTAATAACCATCGCCTGTCACGCGCGGTCCTCGGAGAAGAGTTAACCCCATTCCAACGATTGTCGTCGTCATTTCGTCAACGGCTTCTTTGCTACCTAGAGAAAACGAAAGGTGGACCAGTCCGCTCATCGTTCGGTCTTTCTCTTTTAAAGCCATTCCTTCATGGGAGAGAAGTTCAAGCCTGGCTTCGCCCGTTGGCGAAGAAAGGAAATAGTTTTCCCAGCCGGTTTTCGCATTGTGATATTTGGCGCTGGGGCGAAAATCAAAAAGTTGGCAATAGAAGTCTTTCTCTTTTTCGATATCAGCGACGTTGATACAAACGTGCTCGATCTTCATGGCATTCTCCTTCATGGGACTCTTCCTTATTCTAGGAGATAAACACAGGCGAAGATAGGGGAAGCGATTGTAAGGAACTTGCAAAGAAAAAATCATTCGGCTTGACATTGAAAGATTCTGTGGCAATATGGATGCACCTGAAAGACATTGCTAGTCAATGGGCTGTTCGGGGGATCGCCAATCAGGCATTGGTGGATTGAGGTGCTATCAAAGCTAAGTGGGCAACATATCCCGCCGGATCTCGTGATCGGGATATGAGCCATTAGAATCTAGCGCCTTTTATTTTTACCCAAACTCGCGTTGTCCTTTCTAGGGGGCATCGCGTTTTTTCTTTCTCCGTTCTAACGAATCCATATGAACGCGGCAGGGGATGAAGAAGAAAACCCCGGGGAATAACGTTTTGCTCTTCGGAGGACTTGAGGTCTGCCTTGGACTTCTTTGGGATAGGATTTCAATCCATACGATATCGAGAAGACCGTCTGGGAACGTAACTCGAGGAAAAGCGATGCTGGATCTTCGAACTGCGCAATCGCCTTCCAATTCTTTCTCCAAGAAAAAAGAAAGCCGCTAAAAAAGGGCTGAATCTTTAAAACAATGGAAGACTTTATTCTCTGAGGAAAAGCAGCTGCATTTTTTACGTTTTTGCTCAACATCGCCGTGAGAAAAGGCTTTTCCGATTTGCAGGTGGTCACTCAAAAATAGCAAATCCTGTATTTCTAGAAAATAGTGAGTACTCATAATTTCAAACGAGTAAATGTAAAGTTTAAGTAAGGGCTTACAAATTCTTCTTGATTTTTAAAATGGTCTTTGGCATCATATAGGACCACAAAGGTATTGCAGGACAATCCTTTGGGGAAATACCTAACGTGGAGTTAGGGATTTAGAGAGAGGTGCTATCTAGCCTAAGTGGGCGAAGTATCCCGCGGTCTTAGCGTTGGGATACTTGTCATTAGACTCTAGCGCCTTTTTTGTTGGAATATTAAAAAAGCGACTTCCCTGAGGAGGTCGCTATTTTTCATTGGGCGTATAGATGACGTTATCGTTGAGGTCGATCGAGAGGGTATCGTCTTTGACGATCGTGTCCTCGAAGTAATAACGTTCTTTCTGATCGCTTGAGGTGTAGTGGAGGAGGCGGGCGAGCTCTTGGAAGAGGTCCTCTTTCTTCATTGGCCCATTCTTCTTTAAGAGGGCGCTGATGCCATCGGCGAGCTCTTTGGGAGAAATATCTTCGGGGTTACGCGGTTCGCCTTCAGCAGGATCATAAACGCGGAAAGCGAAGGGATGGCTCTTCGAATCGCGGTAGAAGAAGCCTTCGTCTTCTTTGACGCCAGGAAGATGGAGATGCTCGACGAGAGTCGTAATCGAGTCATTCGCGCCTTCAGGATAAGGCTCGCTCTCTTTGAGATGAGCTAAGCGGCGGTAGAGCATCGCTCCATCAATCGGACCTTCCAGTGTGATGAGAGAAAGGATCTTATTCGTGAGGGCGATCATTTCGACGTGGCGGAAGAGGACCCCGCGTTTAAAGACGACATAAGGATTGACGATGCTGGTATCGATTTCGTAGGGCATAAAGGAAACGGCCTTCGCTGGGGTTTTGCTCGGGGCGATGTCATTTTGAACCGTCGGGGCTTTAGTAGCTTCCTCTTTTGCGGGGGCTTCTTCGGAAGGGAGGTCTTCGCTCGGGGCTTGGGCTTTCTTCTCTTTGGCTTTTCTTAAGGCTTCAAGGATTAAGGCTTCTTCTTGAGGTCGTGATTTGAACCAGGCTTCGCTATAGACCCGGAGGTAATTCCATCCCATGAGGGAGAGAATCGCCGGGCGGAGTTCATCTCGGTCGCGAGCGGTTCGGGCTCTTTGGAAGAGACTGCCATCGGTTTCAATGGCTAAAAGGAAATCTTTGGCGCCCTTTTCGCGGACGGCGATTTCAATCTTGCCTAAGCTTTCGCCATAGTTGAGGAGGGTCTCATAGCCCTGCTTCTCGATGAAGGCGCTGATGTCTTTGAGGAGGGCTTCATTGGCGTTCGTAGAAGGGATGGCGATCTCGCCATGATTCTCAGCGAAACGGAGGTATTTCTGCAATAAGAGGACGCCATGCGATGTCGTCTTACTTTCATCGATGTCTTTAGCCTTGATGGAACTGACGAGTTCGAGAGCGTATTTCGCCCGGGTGATGGCGACATTGAGACGCCGTTCGCCTCCGACGACATTAAGCGGTCCGAAACGCTGATAGAAATGACCCTCTTCATCGGGGGCATAGCCGATCGAAAGAATGATGACATCGCGTTCATCCCCTTGGACGGTTTCGAGGTTTTTGACGAAGTAAGGTTCGTCTTTGCGGGCAAAGAACGTCGTTTCAAGCGAATGATCTTTTTCTCGAGCGTTATCAATCGCATCTTCAATCGCTTCTTGCTGAGCTTGGGAGAAAGCGACGATGCCGATCGAACGTTCCGGATAGGCTTTGGCTAAGCTGAAGAGCAGAGCAGTAACGGTGGCGGCTTCGACAGGATTGGTGCGCGATTTGCGGAGATATCGCCCCGTGGGACAGAAGTGGAAATGGACGCCATCTTCAGCTTTACGGACGGCGTTAGGGAAACTCACGAGAGTCGAATCGTAGATCTCGTTATTCGAGAAGGCGATGAGGGCTTCGTTCTTGCTTCGGTAGTGCCACAGAAGTCGTTTCGAAGGCAAGGATCCGGCAGCGAGCTCCAAGATTGATTCGTAGTCGCTATCGTTTTCATCGTAGTCCTCGTCATTTTCTTCTTCGACATCGTTGGCCATGAAGAAGGAGGTCGGAGGGAGCTGATGCTCATCGCCGACGATGATGGCTTGTTTACCCCGATAGATGGCCCCGAGGGCATCTTCCGGGAAAATCTGCGAAGCTTCATCGAAGACGACCAAATCGAATTGAGCGCTGGGGGATAAGTAGGTCGAAACCGAAAGAGGCGACATCAAGAAGAGCGGCTTAATCGCTGAAACGGTGGAGAAGTAATTTTGAAGGAGATAACGGGTCGGCATCACGTTGCGTTTCTTTTCATGCTCGCGAAGGATCTTGCCGACATTCGGATCGCTATTGCTCGTCAAGGCACTGGGGCGACCTTCCGATAAACGTTCGGCAATCTGATTCCGTGAAATCCGATATTGAATCTCATCGAGGCTCTTGAACTTCGCAATCAAACTTTCGCGTTCTAAGCGTGAGAACGATTTCAGGGAAGCACTCAAAGAAAGCTGGTAATAGACTTCTTGCATCAAAAAGTCTTTCTGATAGCTTTGGGCCATCGCCTTTAAGGGGAGGGCTTTATCCAAATACTGATCAAGGAAGAGAGTTAAACCCTGTTCTTGAATCTTCTTTAATAGTTGTAAGGCTTCGCCCCAGCTTTCAAAGTCTTCGCCATGGTTAAAAGCCAAATTGAAATCGGCTTCAAGGAGGGCAAAATCCAGCTGCTCTAAAGGCAAAGTGCGTTTCGGATAGAGCGGGTTGAGGACGCTGAAGTCTTGTTGGAGCCGAGCTAGGATTGGCGTGAAATCCAAAGCGAGGCTTGCTAGGGCGTGGTGGAAATCCTCGGAGGAGGCATTGGGCGAAAAATCGCCAGCAAAAACCCCTTTCTTTTGAGCGATGTCATAATCATTTAAAGTTTCGAGGATCGTCGCGAAGTCGGTTTTAATGCCCTGATCGCTCGAGGAAAAAACGGCTAAGGAAAGTGTCATCTCATCGTGGAAGGCGGTTAAGTCTTTTTGCTCTTGGAGATAGTCTTTGAGGTAGGCGACTTTCTCCTCGCGTGATTTGCCACCGGGGACACTATTCTTCAAACGTTCTGTGTTGGCTTTTCGGGTCTTACTCAATAGAGCGAAAACCCCATAGCCTTTTTGCTCTTCTCCAAGAAGCGAAGCCAGGGCCTCCAGCGACTCTTTTGGCGTTACCAAAGGGGCGAGCTTTTGTTCTTCAGAAAGGAGTTCAGTGGCTTTTTGCTGGGCTTTTTTAAGAGAAGCAACAAGGGCTTTGCGCTCCGTTTCGCTATAGAACGAAGTGTCATCGTAAGGCGTGTCTTGGCTCTTTAACGCGAAGGCGCTAAAGGCTTCAGCGGCCTCGACGTTCGGGAGAGCTTTAAGGAAGAAGCCTTCTTCTTTCTTGAGGAGGGCATCGAGACTCTTTAAGGCGCCGAGAGCATCCGAATAGGCGAAAAGAAGATGGGTCTTCTCTTCGTAAGAGAGCAAGGGCAAAACCAGTTCCTTCAGTTCGGCTTTGCGGTAATCGTAGCCGAAATATTTGCTATAGTCTTCATAGCGTTCTAAAAGGGTGGCGGCGTCTTTATAGTAAGCGAGGTCTTTATTGGCGATGCCATCATTCACATAGGACAAAGAGACGACCGGAGACAATTCTTCGTAAGCGGAGATGAGTTCATAGACGGATTTGCCGCCAAAGGACGTCGGGTCATGAATGGCCTTCGCATAGAAGTCGAGCTCTTTTCTAGCGGCAATGAGCTCATCGATATCGTCTTTTTCTTCTTCGCTTAAAGAGGTCTTATAGGAATATAAGCTCCGTGAGAGTTCGCTAAAGATTGCTTGCTTATCCGATTTGTCGCTATGAAGCTCAAGGGCGAAATCCGTTAATCCAGCCTTCTTGAGGTTGTTATAAACCACATTCAAAGCCGCGAGCTTTTCGGAGACGAAGAGGACTTTCTTATGATCGTGGAGAGCCTCGGCGATGATGTTGGTGATGCTTTGGCTTTTGCCTGTTCCTGGCGGGCCTTGAAGAACGAAAGATTTTCCTTCTTTGGCGTAGCGGATGGCGGAAAGCTGCGAGGCATCGGCAGAGAAGACGTTATGGAAAGCGATCTCATCAAGCGAGGCGGGTTCTTCGGAGGGGTCGAAGGCGCTCGGCGTCGGATTGGCTAAACCGAGAATTTGATCGATTAAAGGATTGGCCAAGATGGTTTCTTGGTTATTCTCGAGGTCGAGGTACATGCTCATCTTCTCGAAGGAGAAGGTGGAGAGTTCGACTTCTTGGCTGTCTAAGCTCCAGTTCAAGGCCTCAAAAAGCGGGGCGACTTTGGCCAAATAGGAGGGCAGGTCGCTATTGTCGTAATCGGGGAGAGTGAGCTTGGCAAAACTTTGGCAATAGTAAGCGAAAGTCGGATTGAGTTCCACGTCATCGCTGGCGGCTTTTAAAATGTAGCCTTTTAAAGGGGTGCCACCTTCTAAACTCACCGGCAAAAGAAGTAATGGGGCTTTATAAGAGCCGTGATCTCGGACATCGATATAGCGGACGAAACCGAAAGCGAGATAAAGGATTGATGTGCCTTGTTCTTGGAGAGCGGAGGAAGCTTTTCTCGAGAGGGCTTTGAGCACTTTTGAGGGGGCAGTTTCTTTGTTATAGAAAAGGACTTGAGCCGAATTGGCTTTCTTTTCATAGGTGGACCGAATCACCTCTTCGCTTGGAAGGACGAGGCCAGTATAGACTTTATCGACATCGATGGCTTTCATGCCTTGCGAGGAGGAAGGAAGTTTGGCAAAAATCACTTCGGGGGCAGGGGCGAGAAGCTGTAACGAGGACAAACGAGAAGCAGTGAAATTGAGAAGGCGGTTACGTTTGCCGAGGTCGAGTAAACGTTCCGCGAATTGATTAAGAACGGGGTTTTCCATACTAGGAATAGGATAAGCGAAAGCGCGGAATAAGGATAACTTTTTTTAAACGAGTTAAAAGGAGTGGGGTTTTGCTCTTTTTGTCGTAGAAAAAAGATTGAAGCAAAACGCCACTTGATTTTATTATCCTCAGCAAAACCCTATTGGATTTATTTCAAGACTCTTGGTGCTTTTTTGATTCGTGCTATCAATAGATGAAGACTCTTAGAGCTTCAAGTTGGAGGCCTTTACTCGAAAAAAACGAAGGCGAAATCGGTGCCCAAAAAAAGAGGGAAATCCCTTAACGCTACTGGCTGAGGTGATAGTACCTAAAAATGTACATAAGTAATTGTTTATGAATAGATACGTGCTAATATTGGTATATTAAAATTTGGCCTGTTCTTTTTACTTATCGGGATGTTCAAGAAGATTTTCCTATCCGAAAGAGCTTCGGAAGTTGCATGGCACGTTGTGTTAAAAAAGGACGTCTTTGCCAAATCCGGAAAGGCCTCTATGGTCTCAACGATCCTTCGACGGGCTCTTTGATGGCTAACAAATTTCAAATTGCCTGTCGTTTGAGCGATTTCTCTTTTCTCGATTACCATCTCGCGATTGAATATTACGGCTTGCAGGAGCAATCCTTTGTCTCCGAGGCTTCGGTTTCTTCTTCGACTCGTTTTCGGCCGGTTGATTGTGCTGGGGTTCATTTCAGCGTCGTCTTGAGTTCGACTTGCCTGGGCATTTCCGAGAGGATGAAAGAAGAGGGGATCCGTGTCGTCACCCGAGAACGATTAGTAGTTGATTGCCTTGACCACCCATCGCGTGCGGGCGGGATCGAAGAAGTTATTAATGTCATTGCTCTTATTCAAGGCCTAAAAGAAGAGGACCTTTTGTCCATTCTTCGTTTCTACGATAAGGATTTTCTTTTTCTCAAAGCTGGTTATTTTTTAAGCCCCTATTACCATGATAAACTTTCGTCTTCTTTCTTTTCGGAATGCCTTTCGCATCGCCATGAGAAAAAATACTATTTAGGGCAAAAAGGGCTTCAAGGTGTCTCTATAAAGAGATGGAATTTGATCGTTCCAGAAGAGAAAAAGACACCGGATGCGTTATTCTAAAAAATATCTCCATTCGCTTGCTTTAGAAAATCATGATTTAGAGGGAAATCTTGAAAAACTCCTGCGATTACTCGAAATGTTGGATTCTTTGAGTTATTATGAGATTCGCTCAGAGCTGAAACCAGTTTTGTCAAGAGATGACCCTTTTAACTTGCCCGAGGCGCAAAAAGAGGTGGAACATTTTCTTAGACAGATCCAACTCAATGAGAAAGAAAGGGCTTTTCTCGCTGGCTCCATTCGGCACGAATATCGTTTCTCGCTCCTGTCATCCGACCCTGATTTTTCAAAGAAGACGTCGAGACACCCTTTGTTTCTTTGGAAAGCAGCAAAGAACAAACGTTGAAGTGTTGAATTTGGCTTGACGAGAAATAAAGGAATTCCTTTGGGAAGCGGATTCTTTTTCACTTTCGGGCATTCTTTTTGTTCGATAAAACCGACGAAATTAAAAAAACAAATCATGTCAAAAAAGGAATTCTTGAGTGCTTTCTTTTCGTAGGATTAAGCCATCACGATTCCTAGTCCTTTTTGAAGGTTACTTATGGCAGATGAAACACAAGTTGACGCCTGGAAAGAAAATTCCGATTTTCGCAAGATCCTGAAGATGATAGAAAAGGATTTGGAGAAACGCGCGAGCGAAATGGCACGGGGCTGCTTGGTCTCGGGCGAGATCGACAATGCGATGTTTGACTATCTGATGTCTTTGATTGGTTAAGGCCTTCAAGATTTTTGCACTAAAAAAAGGCAATCCTTTGTTTTTTTACGTTGTGAAAATTGTTCACTTTCTTTGTATGGGCTTTTGTTCTATAGTCAAAAGATGAAATCACTCCGTTTTGCCATCATCGGTCTAGGAGGCATGGGCAAAGTCCATGCCAAAAATCTATATGCCGGGCGCGTGAAGAACGTTCGTCTAGCTGCCATTTGCGATCACGATCCCGCTGTCCTCGCGTGGGCCAAAAAAGAATACCCGGATTTGCCGCTTTATTTAAATGATGAAGAGATGATAGAAAAAGAGCCCCTCGACGCCATCGTCGTGGTCACCCCGCACTATAGCCATATTCAGATCGCGATTTGAGGTTTAAAGAAAGGCCTCCATGTTCTCGTGGAGAAGCCTTTAGCGGTCACCGCCCCCGAAGCCGAAGAACTTTTAGCCTTGAAGAAAGAACATCCCGAACTCGTTTCGGGCGTGGCCTTCAATCAGCGCAGCAACCGCGTCTATCAAAAAGCCAAAGAACTTTTGCCGAAACTCGGCACCTTGCGTTCGGCTCGTTACGAAATCAGCGATTGGTATCGTCCTGATTCGTATTACCGGATGAATCCGTGGCGGGGATCCTTTGAACAAGAAGGCGGCGGGGGATTAATTAACCAATGCCATCATCAATTAGATATCATCGTTTATCTTTTAGGCTTGCCCGAAGCGGTGGAAGCCCATTGCAAGACCATTAACCGCGAGGTTAGCGGCGAGAACGATGTGGTCGCTTTCTTCTATTACCCCACGTTCACGTTGCTCTTTAGCGCTTCGCTCCATGATCTCAAAGGGATGAACTTCTTTGATATCTCGGGCGATAACGGTCGTTTGAATATGGAAAAAACCAAGTTGGTTTTTGAAGAGCATGAAAATGAATTCCAAGCCAATAAGGAAGCCCAGCTTTATGGTGGGGTCGTATCCAAAGAATCCCATTTTTCTTACGGGGCGAAACGCTTAAAAGAAGATCAGCTCTATGCTCAGCAAGTTCGGGCTTTGCGTGCTTTTTCAGAAGAGATTATGGGTCAAGGGCATCAACTGGCGAGTTTAGAAGATGGCTTTCGAGATTTGGAACTCCTCAACGCGATTTACCTTTCGAGTTGGACCGATAAGAAAGTCGCGCTGCCTGTCGACGAAAACCTCTACGCGGAAGCGTTAAAAAAGAAAATTATTGAGGAGAAGGCAAAGTAGCCTTCTTTTTCGCTTCCTCGTCATCGATCTTCCGGAAGGCTTCTTTGATGAAGTGAGGCATGAACGAAGCGTAGGCGATGACCGCGATCCCCCAGGAAATCGGCCAGGTGGACCAAAGCCAATTCAGGGTGTGCATCGAAGGGATAAGAGCTCAAATCGCGAAGATGAAGGTTGAGCGGTAAACGGTGGTGGCGAAGAAGGTGACGACGCTGGGGACGTAAGGATGACCTAAGCCTCGGCAATAACCGAACATGTTATCCATCCAGGAATCGACGAAATAGAAGAGGGCGATCACTAAAAGCCGCTGATGAGCGACTTCAAGGGAAGCGCTATAATCCGAAGCGGAAGCAAAGGCTTTTTGCGGGAGAAATAAGCTGACTAAGGGACGATAGAGGAGCACGGCTAAACCGCTCATCACGATTGAAATCGTGGTGGAAGTCAATAGCGTCATCCAGAGAATCTTGGTGAGATTCTTTTTATTATGGGCGCCGAAGTTTTGAGCGGTCATGATGGTGCAGGCGACACCGAAGGTCTTAAGCACCATCGCGATGTAGCCTTCGAGTTGAAGAGCGGCAGCGTTGCCATTCATCGCAACGATGCGGGAAACATTGCTATCGCTATAACCATTGACCGAACGCTGGATGATAAGATTGGAAATCGAGAAAATAAAGAACTGGAGTCCCGCCATTAAGCCATGCTTAAGCAGGAGCTGGGTTTCCTTTTTATAAAGGGCAATTCCTTTATACTCGAGATGGGAGTAGGGTTTCTTACTTCGATGGAGAAAGATCACGATCAAAAGGGCTTGGATAGCCTGAGAAATGAGAGTGGTTAAGCCGACGGCGAGGACGTCCTGACCGTTATTTTGCATCTTGAAGCCTAAGACGAAGAGCAAATTAAGACTGACGTTCAACGCTTCGGCGATGACCAAAACGATGAGAGGCCGTTTGCCTTCGCCCGTTGCTCGAAAACAAGCGGCGCCGAAATTGAAGACCATGAGAAACGGCATGACGCCAAAGCAACACTGAAGATAGACGGTGCTTTATCAAGGAGTACCTCGGGCGTCGCCATCCAGATCAGGAAATAACGGGCTAAGGGAATGCCAATGATGGCAACACCCGTGCCGATAAAAAGCGAAAGAAGCAAAGAACTTTGGACCGTTTTGCGGGCGCTCTCGGTGTCTTTTTTCCCTAGAGCTTGGGCCAAGACGATATTGGCACCCACCGAAATGCCTAAGAAGGAACCGATTAAAAGGTTGACGATGGAGTTCGAAGCGCTCACGGCGGCGAAGGAGGTGTCTCCCTCACCGAAGTTCGAGACGATCAACTGGTCTAAGGAATAGAAGACCATCTGAGCGATGGATAAAAGAAGGAGGGGTAAGACGAAAAAGAGCATCTTTTTAAACAGAGGCCCAGTCGTGAAATCAATCCCATTTCCTTTGTGGGGTACCGAAGTCGGGGCGGTTGATGACGCGTCGTTCATTCGTTTATTATAGAAGTTTTTAGGAAGGGCAAAGGGGAAAAGTTTGCACTTGGTGATAAGAAGAAGCTCATCCCGAGGGGTGGGTCAAAAGACAAGGTTTTATTTTATTGCGACTTCGCGGTAGAGATAAAGGGCTTCGGCCGCAGCTTCGACGAAGGCAATCTCCGAGAGGACGCCAAGGAAGAGACCCCAGAAATCCAAAGTGTACTTGGCTCCGGCAATCGCAAAGCAGACGCCAGCGCCCGCCAGCAAGAAGGCTGCGGTTTCGGTATTGGCTGAGGGTGAGAACTTCGGGTTTTCTTTGCCCTTAACAAGACTCACCACTTCGTAAGCGGCGGCTTCGACGACGGTGATCGCAGCGATGAAATACCAAAGGTAGCCTAAGCCGACTGGCCAAAAATGATCCTGGAGGACCCCGCTCGTAAAGACGGCGATATTGCCAAAGAAGACCGCGGTGCCATAGATGGGCATCACGATGAGGGCGCAGATGTAGGCGCTGACCTTGTTGTTCTTGAGGTAAGCGATGGCAATCCACAATCCCGCGAAAAGAATCACCAACGAAAGAATGAGATTCTCAAGGACACCAGTTGAAGACTTGTTTTGAATGGCGACGATCAAATTGATGACGATCGAAGCGATGGCGAGGACGGCGCAGCCAAAACCATTGAGAATGGCATCGCGCCGGGCAACAGAACGACTGAAGAGCATACAATATGCCTCCTTTATTGCCTCTTATTGTTGCGTTCTAAAAGGGATTTTTTAAGAGGGTAAGGTCCCACTTTCAATCGCCGATAAATCAAACTTTATGGCGTTAATTCGCCGAGCAAATGTAAATGGCGGTGAGATAAGAAAAAGCGCAACCGAAGGAACCATTGTAATTCTGAAGGTGAATCAGCGGATAAGCGTTATGCGTCCCACCGATGGAAATGTCCAAAGGACTCGTTGAACTTAAAGTGCCGGTTTTGGGAAAGAAGGAATTGGCGGTATCGTAATCGTCCATTTGGATGGCGAGGTCATCATTCACTCCGCCCCGGGCGAGACCAAAACGCATGTTGCTATAGCCAACCCCATGGGGTGAGGCAGTGACGAGGTAAGGAGGAAATTCGATGAAGGCGTCGGTTTCATTCCCATCGAGGACAATGTAGTCACCGGAACGGTAAACGGCCTTGCCGAGCGAGAGGGCTAAACCCTGAAGAGTAATCGTGTAGTTTTCGCTGCCTCTTTGACTTGGAAGCATCTCCGGGGTCAAAGTGACGCTCCGGGAATAGGTGGTGGAAGTCCCGGTGGCTTTTAACGGCTCCGGTCTTTCTTCTATGGCGACAATGGCGAGCAAAGAAATCGTCGCTAAGGCGCAAACCAAAACATATCGGCTCTTGGACATAAGTGATGTGTCCCCCTGTTGATTTAACAATACGCCGGATTTGCAGGTCAAATCAAGAAGAAGCGAATCATTATTTGACATCCTTAATCGGGTAAAAGGGTTTCTTTGCAATCGAAAAGACCGATAGGATATGATCTTTTTGAGCTTTTTAAGAAAGAAGATCTTCAGGTGATCTTTTTGGAAAAACGCAAAAGAAAAGAGACGGGATTTGTTGGAGATAATGAAAAAGGAAATCGAAACATCTGGAGCGAATATCATTCAAGGGTCTCTTACTAAGTCCAAAGAGAAAACCCGGGCGCAAGAAGAATCTCCTCATTGATTTGTCGAGGACTAAAGCGAGACAAAGGGGAATGAAAAATGAAGACTCTTTTAAAGATTTATCTTTAAGAATGGCAAAAAAGAATCGATGAAGAAAAGTATCAGAAGACGATATTGAAAAAACCGGGGAAGGAGGGGGAATAACACCATGGTTTTTTGGACGTTAAGACCCGCAATGGAAAAAGTTGAGCAAGATCAAGCTATGGAAGTGAGTCATGAGAACACGCTATTAGAACCTTATCCTTTGGAAGGGAATCCCTATCAAAACGTTTTGGATATTATTCGCGCCTCTTTATTGAAGCAAGGTTTAAGGGTCGAAACGGTGGAAGAGGATAAGAACCTTCAGTTTTTAGCGCTATCTCCATCAGGAAAAGAACACTTGGGGATCCGAGTCGAACTTTTGCGGATGTCGAAAGAGGGCTTGTTCGAGATGGAGTGGACGGCTAAGAAGCAAGCCGCTTTAGAGAAAAGCTGTGCCAAAAGACAATTGACCCCCGTTTATGCTTTAGCGTTTTTTACCCAAGAAGATTGGGAGCATCTTCATCTTTTGATGGCGCGAAAAGAAACCCTTCTTGTTTTGGCGGAAGAGAAGAAGACTCCGTGGCTTAGGATGGACCTCGAAGGGAACATCCGGATTCGCTTGGACGAAAAGAAAGGCGATTTGAAACTCATGGCTGATAGTCTCGTGGTTCATTACGAGCACTATAAGATTCGAATTGCGCAAGCTTAAAGGTTCTTGAGCCATGCTGATTGGGGCTCTGAGCCATTGCTTTTTCTGATTCCTCAGTCCGATTGGCGAACCGCAATTTCAAAAGCGATCAGCCTTTTCATGATCGCTTCGTCTTCGCGGTCAGCAGTCTCGTTCAGTTGAGCCCGCTTGGACCATATGCTGAGGAGAACTCGACGAGTCAAATCTTCTTTTCTTCCTGGCAAGATGATGGCGAAGTTGAACGCCTCTTAAGGAGCCCTCGGGCATGGAATTTGTTTCCTCCGGGCGATGCGTTTTTTTCGCTATCCTTCTTCGCTATTGCGTTTGGCCATGCCCGAGGTCGCTCCGAAAGAAATCGGATCCGTTCTCGCCCCCATTTTGGAAGAAGAAAGCCAGCGGAAATGTCCGATAGAACAGCTGACTTCCTTGGCGTTAGAGGACAGTTTTGCCACCTTAAGTAATCTCTTGGTGGCCTTGAGCAATGCGCTATTAGCAAAAGGCGGTCACGCCCTTGAGATCACGCTTTTGAAAACCGGGGCTTTCCGTTTCCGTTTAGACTGCTCTTTTCTTCTTGCGGGGGATTCGCCCTCGCCTTTGGAACTCTTTGAAGGAGAAAGCCCGAAAGTACGAGGTTGTCTTTATTATCTGGTGAGCGAGATGACCTTATCTCTCGACGCTCAGATCCAAAACGATGAAGAGATCTATCATTATCGAAAAGGTCGATTGATCGAGGTTAAGAACGGAAAAGCGGATTCATTAAACCCCTTCACTTTCCTTCTCGAACCTCTTTATAACGATTTTCGTGATGTCCTCGATCGCAAGGACGTTAACACCATCCTTCGAAACCTTACCGGTCGTTATGGCGAGTAGATCCTCTACATCTATGAGGACGAAGAAAATAGCGAGAAAGGGAAAGAAGACTAAAAGGTTCGGGTTTTATCTTGGATATCATTTCTTCCGATGGAGGAGTTTTTCGTCTTGAAGAAGACGACGAAGTGATGTTCTCCTCGATCCTGGCAAGGATTCTTAAACTGGAAGGATAAAAAAGTATGCTTCGTCAATCTCTAGATTTTTTTATTCTAACAACAATTAATAGAAACAATTAAAACGTTGCCGATAGTAAATAGAATATCAGATGGGAGCATGGTCGGATTCGTTCAACAAACGGATAAGTAACTTTGCAATCCTTCGGGGGGTTGGCCTTGTTGATGAGGAGAAGAAGTTAAACGCATTTGTAGGCCGCAGGACTTGTGTTCGGCGGCCTGAATCGCGTGTCAAAATCGCGTGTCTATATAAATGTACATACAATGTACTTGCATTATCTCGATTTTATCCTATCCTAAATAAAGAGAGGGCAAAGTGTTTTATGGAAAAGAGTGGTCGCGTAAATCTCCGGGTCGATCCCGAGGTCAAGAAACGTTGCGAGGAAATCGCTAAAGCCTCGGGGGTGTCGCTTTCGTCCCTGATCCAAACGTATTTGGCTTCTTTGGCCTCACGAGGTAAGGTTCCTCTCATCGGTCTGGCTCGGGCAGAGCATCTTGAGCAAGGCCCTTCGGTTTTGTCTTTTGACGCGATTTATCAGACGGTCAACGAAGTCCTTTCGGCTTTTCCGAAAGAAAAAGTCAAAAAGGCTTATCTTTTCGGTTCGTACGCTCGGGAGGAGGCAAAAGAGAAAAGCGATGTCGATATCCTTTTGGAAGCGGGGGAGCAACTCAGCCTTTTTGACTTAGGGCGAATCAACGGGGAACTTTCGGAGCGGTTTCATAAAAGCGTGGATGTGGTCTCTTCGCTGAAGAGTCTTGATCCCCGGATGGTCGAGCGCGTAAAGAAAGAGAGGCAGATTATTTATGAATCCCGTGAAAGATGAAACGATCCCTCTAGAAAGAATGGCTGATCTTTGCCGGGATCTTCTTGTTAAAAGCCGGCAGTTGGTTTCGGATGAGGATTTCACAAAAGAGACAGATACTGCGAAAATTATCGCCTTTGATTTTGTCCAAATGTCGGAAACTTTTAATCGTTTGAGCCCAGAAATCAAAAAGAAATTCCGGACAGTGAATGAGGCAACGATCAAGGGAATGAGAAACGTTTTAGTCCACGATTATGGACGAATTGAAGGAATAATCGTCCGACGAACTTTAGAAAAAGATATTGACCCGTTGCTTCAAGAGACTTTACAGCTTGTCGAAGAGCTAAGAAAGGCGAATAAGAAGGCTGATTTTTGACCCGTCTTTCTCGCTGAGCGTACATTGCGGATCCATAGAGACAAAAACCGCCTTTCCAACCGCTGGAGCGTTTGTTTTTTGGCTTTTGATGGTCTCTTTGTCATAATCATTAGGAAACTGTTTTTGGGAATTGAGGAAGAATGACTTTGACGGGTACAATTAAACACACGGCATAAAACTGCGTGTTTAAATGTGTATCATCCTCATCCCCTTTAAGCAGGGGGATACCCATCATTTTGATGAAGGACGAATCCTCGGGAGAACTGATGCGGCGACTTTCTAGGGTGGGGCGTTAATTTCGAGCAGGAGATCCTCTTCTCGGCAATAGGCGGTTTTCAATTTCTTCTCTTTCGTTCTTGTTACCTCCATTTATCAATAGAGTGATGAAAGAGGTTTTTGCCCTAAAAAGTGTTTTTGCCTCTTTTTAACCAACTTTGGATCTTTAAAAAAACATCGACATTTTTGCTTTGAGATTCGTTGTGGCTCTCCAGGTTCAATGATCAAAGACTATCGAAGGATTTCTTTCGAGAAATCATCCAAGTTAGCCTTTTTTAACGATTTATGTGAAAACTCGGTTCTTCCAGAGTAAAAAAGCAAAGTATCAGGGAGTTTTATCTCATGAGTAAGAATAAGAAAACCATCCAATTAGCCGTTCTTGTCGCTGCCGCTTCTTTAGCCTTCGGCGTTGTTTCTATGGGGGACTTCCTTAAGGGAGGCAAAGTCGCTCTTGCTACGAACAATAAATCTTTGGTGTTCTGCGATGGCACAGCATCTGCCGTCCCGTTTACCTCGACCGCCAACGTTGGCCAGGTCCATGGTGGCATGATGACCGCGACGACTTGTACCAACACGACAGGGCTGCAACTTGGTAGAACGGATTGTATCGTCGTTTGGGATGCCCAAGTCGCCAATGACGTTGCCACGTTCTTTGTCTCAGCAATTAACATCACCAGCGTTGCGGTTGTGGCCGAAACTACCGCTTATCTCGGCGGAACCAAAAATTCCTTTTCCTTCACGGGTTATCCCAATTCCATGACCTTTACAACAGGGGCCGCTGTAACTTATGATGGCTTGGTCGGCACTTTGGGAACGGGCACCAACTATAACTATACGAAAAACGACACTCTCGTAACCGTCACCGGTTTCAGTAACGTAAAGACGGTGGCGTTTAAGATTACCGCTAAACAAGTTGGCAATACCGCTCACTTTCAAACCTTCACCGTGAATTGGGCTTGCTAATTCTTACTTCGATCACGAAGCGTTTCCCTGTCGTTCGGGGGGCGCTTTTTTTGGTTGATTAAGAAAGAGTGCAAATCCGACCTTCTTTTGAATTATCGTCTACAATACGGGGCTGATTTAAAAGGCGTTCTTCAGGAAAAGAAAAAGACCTAACCGATTAAGCGAGGCCTTAAACCTGGCCAGGGTTAGCCGGACAACGTTAGTTCGACGAACGGGTAGAGGTTACCGGTTAGATAGGCGGTTCGAGTGGACTTGCTATCCGTGGAGTTGCTCTAGGCGCCGACAATATCGTTTTCCGTTTTCTTTCACATCGAGATCGTCCTAGGGACGGCCCGAAGGGACATGCTGGGCTTTGCCATTATAGGTTAAAGGATTAAGGGTTTAGTCCCCTTCCGTGAAGCCCAAGGTAGAGCTGTTCTTATTGTGGGCACAAGAAGTCAAAAACGGCAGGGGCAAAAAAGTTAAGAGAATCTTACGCCTAGGGAAACTACGCCACCTCAACGGGGGAAAAGAAGGCTAGGGTAGAACCATTTCTAATGCTTTTTCGCCAAAATGGGGTTTTTCTTTGTCGTCTAGAGTGTTTATTTTCTTGAAAAACACTGGAAACTATCCTGAGATAGGATTGTTGTAGAAGGTCAGAAAAGCACCTTTTTATGAGATTTTTTGCTCACTATAATTTTTTATCATAAATAAGGAGTCTTTTATGGGTAAAAATAAAGTGTTGTTCATTCTGGCGGCCGCTTCGCTTCTTTCTTTGGGCGCTTGCGGATCCAAGCCGATTTCGGTTTCGAGCAGTCCGACGAGTTCGTCCTCTTCTTCGAGTTCTTCCGCCTCTTCTTCGGAGACCAGTTCCTCGTCCTCGAGCTCGTCGAGTTCTTCGTCCTCATCGTCGAGTTCTTCTTCGGAAGAGCAAGGAACTGTGGGACTAGCCTAGACTTTGAGCAACGATGGGGAGAGTTACTCCGTGACCGACTGTAAGGGCACGGATACTGACATCGTGATCCCGAGCCATCATCAAGGCTTGCCGGTGGTCGAAATTGGTGATGAAGCTTTCAGCAGTGCCTCGATAACGAGTGTCATCATGCCCGATAGCGTGACGCGAATTGGCACTCAGGCATTTAACTCTTGCAGCAAACTAGCCAGCGTCACCTTTTCGAAAAACCTCGCGACCATCGGGGATTATGCCTTTTATGGCACTTCGTTTACGAGCCTCATCCTTCCTTCGTCTCTCACGGAAGTGGGGACATCCGCGTTTGAAAATTGCGGGAGCAATGTTAATAACGTCCGCGATGGCTACAACTATCTTCCGAGTGAATCCAACCCGTATTTTCTTTTGGTTGGCCCCGTATCCACGAGTATCTCATCCGCTTCGATTGCCGCGGATGTCGAGCTGATTTGCGGTGGAGTTTTCAACGACTGCAGAAATCTGACGAGTTTCTCCGTTGATTCTGCGAGCACAAGGTTTTCTACCGATGGCAAGGCGCTCTTTAACCAAGATAAAACGGCTTTGGTCTGCTATGCGTGCGGGGCGGGAACGACCTACACGATTCCCGCTACGGTGACGGCAATTCGAGGCTATGCCTTTGAGAGCTGTTCCAGCCTTACCTCCGTCATCTTCCCTTCCGCTTTGATCTCGATTGGGAATTATGCGTTTGATAGTTCTGGCTTAGCGGCTGTGGAGTTCCCGTCAACGCTCACGAGTATCGGCGAGGGAGCATTTACGTTTTGCCAAATCGCGAGCCTCGTTTTGCCTTCCGCGGTAGCGAGTATCGGCGAGGCCGCTTTCATCGGCTGTGCTTTGAGTAGCATTAGTGTGGATGCCGCTAATGTGAGTTTCGTTAGCGATGGCAAGGCACTCTATAACAAAAACAAGACGGAGATTATCCAATACGCTATTGGTTCGGCCGACACCTCTTATACCCTTCCGGATTCGCTCACTAAGATTGGCATGGGAGCTTTCGGTGGCGCGACTTCCCTCACGAGTATCACCCTTCCGGATTCGCTCGTCAAAATCGGAATGGAAGCGTTCATTTATTGCGTTGCTCTTACCAGTATCGCCCTTCCTAAATCGGTTGTGAGCCTTGGAAAACAGGTGTTCCTTCATGACCAGGCGTTAGCGAGCATTACGGTGGATCCCGCGAACGTTAACTTCGCTGGCGATGGCAAAGCCCTTTATAACAAAGACAAGACGGAGATTCTGCAATATGCGATTGGATTAAAAGATACCTCTTATGAACTGCCCGCTACGCTTACCACCATCGACCCTAGGGCTTTCTATGGCGCCAAGGCTCTCACGAGTTTGACCCTGCCTTCCTCGCTGACTTCCATTGGCGATTCGGCCTTTTATAACTGCATGGGGTTGACCACGCTCACTTATCTCGGGAGCAAAGCCGACTGGGCCAAAGTCTCTTTAGGCGTGTCTTGGAACGTGAACAGTTCTATAAAGAGCATCACCTGCAATGATGGTACGATTACGCTATAACAAGACGCTTTGATGGGCTAGAGGAATCCGCAAGGGTTCCTCTTTTCTTACCATACTTCTGGTTCATAATAAGAAAAAGCTCAAGGAGGGGTAGAGGATGAACATCCCGATTACGAATCCGCGGCAGGCTTTGCTCACCGCCGTCGCCAATAGCTGTGGTCTCGTCGCGTATCGAAAGACGATTGATGATCTTCGGAAAGGCGATATCACCTCGCCGATCTTTTTAGACTACCGGAAGAACTACACCGCCTATTACCGGGTCCGGCGGGACGAAGACTGGCTTAATCATTATTACGCCTATCTCGAAGCGAATAAGGATTGGGAAGATATCACCTATGAAGAGATCTTAAGAACCATCTCGTCTTATCCGCACGAGACCTCAAGGGGAAAAGAGAAGACGGTGGAGGCTTCGTTTGCGAGTAAACTCTTGCACACCATTAATCCCCATCACCCGATTTGGGATAGCCAGGTCTTAAAGGCGTTAGGCATCCACGTCGATCCTTATTTGTCTTTTGAAGGGCGCATGAGAGAATGCGTCCGCCTCTATGGCGAATTGGAGAAGACCGTCGAGGCCTATCTCCAGAGCGGAGTAGGCCGAACTTGCATTGAGGAGTTCGACCGCCTGTTCCCGGAGTACCAGAATCTCAGCGACGAGAAGAAGCTGGATTTTTATCTTTGGAAGGTGGAATAGAAAGAAGCCCCTTTGTCAGGGATATTACAAAAAGAGGGGGCGATTGGCAGGGGGGATAATCCTAAAGGCTGAGATGGGGATATCCGCTTGATAATAGCCTAAAAATAATTAGGCTAAAAATAATTAGGTAATTAACTTTTGCTGGAATCCGCCCTTCCTATTTTCAAGAAATGAGCTGGCTGCCTTGGATTAAAAGGACGCCCGCATCTTTGAGTTTGAGCACCTCGGGGGTAAAAGAAGTGAAGGAAGCAAGCAAAATGGTGATTTTGCGATTGCCAAAATGGACAAAAGGGATTTTTTCAACGAGGCGCTGATAGACCTCGATCCCTAAAGGTTCGTTTTTCGCTTTGCATTCGCCGATGATGATGTTTTTGCTATCATAGCAACAAAGATCGATTTCGCTTTCAATAATGTCGCCTTTTGGCGTCTTGATTTGACCGATCCAAGGCAAAAGAGTTTCGGGAACGAATGGGATTTGACGTTTTTGGGCGAGCCGGACCAGCACGCTGCGGATCACCGCTCTTTCGTAAGTGCGGCCTAAGGCGGTGTGGAGGGGCCCCGGGGCAAAAATATCGTCGAACAAGATTTGAGGATCGCCCAAACTGATTTGGCTGCGGTGGGGGTCGATGAAACCATAGTAAAAGCGGAAAAAAGGATCGCAAATCCAATAACGGGTTTCCCGTTTCTTTTCATTAAAAGCGGTTTGATATTCTTCAACGATAAAGAGGGATTTAAGCTTCTCGACATAGGGATAAAGAGAATCCCCGACGATGCCAACCGCGCTCGAGATAGCGGGCATGGTTTGCGCTTTGCCAGCTAAACGCTTTAAGATGGCCGAGTAGACAGCAGGTTCAGTAAATTCGGCATTGAGAAAAGCCGAAGTTTCTTCTAATAGACGTCCGCTGGGCGTAAGAAACAAAGCGATGATGGCGTCCTTGAAAGTGGGGTAATCTTTAAAGAAGAAAACATATTCCGCGATGCCACCGGTCGCCGCGAACACGCTCAAACGGTCGAAGGGTTCATAGTGGGGGAAAAGATCAGCCACTTCTTCGTAGGTAAAGGGTTTGATTTGCAAGATTTCGCGAAAACGGCCATAAAGCGGCGAAGAATAGTTTTCGGTGGTTTCTTTCATGTAACGGATGCTCGAGCCGCAAAGAATCAGAGTGGTCTTCGTGGGGCTAAGGTCGCTTTCGATGATTTTTTGAAATTCGTGGGCGACTTCGGAATTTTCTTTTTTCTTGGAAAGATAGGGGAATTCATCGATGGCGATGATTGTTTTACGGATTTTAAGTGGATTTTGAAAGAAAAGAAAAGCCTGATGAAAACTGCTAAAAGTGGGAATCGAGTCCGGCTCAAGCGAAAGAAAGTGTGCCAGTTCTTTTGCAAAAGAGCGAAGATTTCCCAAATAAGTGTCTGAATCACAGAGAAAATAGAAACAAGCCAAATCTTTTTCGCGGCGGAAAGATTCGCGGATCAGTTCGCTTTTCCCTGTCCGTCTTCTTCCATAAATAGCGATAGCCTGTGGTCTATCATCATGATAAACGGCCCGGAGTTTTTCGAGTTCTTCCTTGCGGTAATAAAACATACCTTTAGTATAAAAGCCGAAAACATGAAAAGCAATAAATAGCCTAAAAATAATTAGGCTAAAAACTATTAGGCTATTTTCTGACATGCAGATTCAAGACAGTTTTGTTTTAGGCAGTAATGGGATTCCAGTCTTTGGCAGTCCGAATAAAAGAAGTCCTTTTTGTGAGGATATCATCAAAAGAGTAGCGATTAGTAGGGGATAATTCTAAAGACTGAAACGGGGCTATCCTCTTGAGGTAAAAGTAGGTAAAAGTAGGTAAAAGTAGGCAGAAGTAGGGGCAAGTAGGTAAAAGTTGGAAAAAGTTGGAAAAAGTTGGAAAAAGTTGGAAAAAGTTACTTCGGTTTTACGATAAAATTGGCCTCCTATTTGGGTTTAAATTCCATAAAAATGGAGACTCAAATGCTATTTCATTTTTCGCCAAGGTCGACGTCGCAATCCGTACGATGTTGATCATCGTATCTAAGAAAGAATTAGCTCGGTCTGATTTTATTCCTCTTTAGGGCCCCCCGTTTTTGGTGTGAGAAGTGGGACATTCTTTATCCTTTTTGTTTTGGCCTTTCTTAAGATTGACGTCAAAATATACGCGTTAATCGTCTTAAAGATGAAATCATCAAAATGGTAAGACGTTACCGATGAATGATGAGGATTATCTTGATGATAAAACCTTGTCGTTTGAATAAATAAGATTGACAAAGCCCTTTAGGAAGGTCGAAAATAGCACTCAATATCAAAGACTGATGTTGAAATTAAAGGGACCAAAGTCAGATGAGATCAGGAAGTAATAAAGTAACCCGTTAAGGCGTTTCTTTGCTGTGGTGGGATGAGGAAGAGAAGAATCGAGATGCGCTGAGTGAAGAAAAAGAACAAACGAAGGTTATTTATCATGAGCAGTGTGATCATCCTCAATGAGACCCCCGCAGAGATCGATCAGATCTTTGACGGAAGGAAACGCTATATCTACCGTAAGACTAGAGTCTCGGATAAGAGCACCTCGATTTATCTCAATTGCCTTGAAGCAGGCAATTTGATTGTGGGTGAAATACAAATCAAAGGGATTTTGATCCTATCCCCCGAAGAGTTATGGGCCAAGACGAAAGCCCATTCGGGAATGAGCAAAGAAGAGTTCTTCGCTTTCTTTAAGCGCCATCAGAAAGCCTACGCCTACCGCTTAGGGGGCATTGTGATGATGAACCAGAAGTGGTCGCCAACGAACCATGGTCCTTTTCCCCATGATCTTTGGGACAATAGGGTCTATTTCCGTCATCCTTTAACCCCAGGAAAAAAGAGCACCGACCATTAATCGGTGCCCTTTTTGCAGGGGATATTCTCTTTAAAGGCTTACGGTGCCATCCGTGCAGATGACGCTGGTGAGCTTGGAGCAACCCTCGGCCCAGTTATAGGCTTTTTCGAGCTTAGCCCATTCGGCTTGAGTGCCGCGATAAGTCAAGGTCGTAAGCTCCTTGCAAAGGAAGAAGGTATCCGCGGGGAAAGCGGTGATGGCATTTGATAACGAGATATTCGTGAGGGCGGAACAATGATCGAAGCTCTGCGGGTATAACGTCTTGAGCGAAGTAGGAAGAACGACGCTGACGAGATGGCTTAGGGAGAAAAAACCCAGGGCTTGAATGGAAGTGATCCCGTCGGGAATGGTGTAATCGCTGCCCGAGGCATCGGCATAGGTGATAAGGGATTGATCCGCTTTGTTAAAGAGGCTCCGTCCATCACTACTGAAAGCGGTGTTGGCTTTATCGACGCTAAAGGAGGCTAAAGCGGTGCAACCCTCGAACGCTTGAGGACTGATCGTAACTAAGTGTTCAGGTATAGCGAGGCTGGTCAAGGCGCCGCAGCGGGCAAAACTCCCCGCTTTGAGCTCAGTGAGGTTGGCGCCGAGATGGATTAACGTTAAGGAAAGATTATCGCTAAAGGCATTGATCCCGATATTCGTCACAGAATCGGGCAAAACGATTTCTTTAAGGAGGGCGCAATAGCCAAAGGCGGTATCCCCGATCTCCTCGAGTCCTTCGTTAATCGATGCCTGGGCTAAATGCGTGCAGTCATAGAAGGCTTCTTTTTCGAGCGCTTTGAGGCTCGAGGGGAATGTGATCCCAAGAAGCGAGGTATCATAAGCGAAAGCGCCATTGGCGAGCGTCTTCACGCCTTCGGGGATCACGTAACTCGTCCCCGAGAGTTCGGCAAAAAGAAGCAACGTCGTCTTATCGTGATTAAAAAGGGCACGGCCATCGCTACTAAAAGCGGTGTTCTTGGCGTCCACGCTGATGGAACTAAAGCCCGTTTGGTGCGTTTCTTTGCCCGCGCGCTCCGCATAGACTTTGGTGGTGGCGGGGATCGCTAAAGTTTTATCGAGGGTCGATAGCCCCGCCAAGACCAAATAAGGGTTATTGGTGTTGCCAACGTAGTGGCCCCCATCCTTGTCATTGAAAGCGAGGGCTTTGCAGTTATAAAAGGCTTCATAGCCCACCGAAGTGATGGTGTCGGGGATCGCTAGGCTCGTTAAGGCTTTGCATCCGGAGAAAGCGTAAGCGCCAATCGTCGTTAATTTCTTGGGCAAAACGATTTCGGTGATCCTCTCTTTATCGGCAAAAGTCGAACCGCCAATCGCGGTGACGGGATAGCCTTTGTAATAGGACGCCACAACAATAGAGGTTTCGATGCCCCCATAATTAAAAGCGGTGTAGGAGGCTCCGTCGTCATTAAGACCATAGGAGACTCCGACGGTGTAATTTTTGGAACTGATCAAATAGACGGCCCGGTAGGTCGCGTTTTCTTTAACGGGCACGATCGCCGGGCTCCATTCTTTGAAGACGTAAGTGTTTTCGCTATCTTCCTTTTTCGCAGGGTGCACGCAGGTGGGTAGAGCTCCTACGGGTAACTGCTCCGTTTGAAGAACAGTCCCATCGTCATCGACGAAGGTGATGGTGAAACGGGTGATCGCGCTGGAAGAACCGGTCGAAGTGGAAGAAGGATTTGACGAAAGTAATGGCCCACTATAGGCAATCGAGCCACAAGAGGTTAATGAGAGTAAAGTCGACAACGCTAAAACGAAACGGATTTTGTTTTTCTTGTTCATGAAGAGCCCCCTCTTTTGAAGCAAAAGCATTATAGGAAGGATGGTGCGGGATTGAAAGGGTAAGCGGAATGAGGAAACTGAAAAGAGAAGAAAAGGAGAAGCTTGGGCTTTGAATCCCGCCCGGCCCAGTTTTTAAACCAGGGTAAAAAGAACACCAAAGCGAAGTCTTATAAAAGGGCACCGAACGTTAATCGATGCCCTTTTTGCAGGGGATAATGGCACAATGCCTATCCTCAAGGAGGCTAATTTTCTTGCGCTGGTACTCCGGACTCTTAATCCTTTTTAGCAATCATTTTCTTTGCGTTCAATGAAGGAAGGGGATTTAGCCTGTCGGGCCAAATGCATAAGATATTAGAAGAGAGTTTCTGCATCTTCTTAATTTTCCGGGAGTTTTCATAAATGTTGGTGTCCAAGTACAACTGAGTCGGGCTGTTATTTGAAGACACTTGGATTAGGGCATTAAGCGAAGCGTCAGCTTGGCCCTTGTCTTGATAGTTTTTGTACATCGCAGGGCATCTTTCTTTAAGAAGATCCAAGAGATTGGGATAAACCGTTTTATCGATGATGCTGGTCGCAAAGTAGGCCGTAACTTTGCCATCCGTGCAGTTAAAATACAAGTGATTGAAGAAGTCGATATCGATGATGGTGCCATGAATCCGCCCCGTGCCGCCGATCCGTCTGATGTTATCCGAGATCTGCTTGAGGACGTTATTGAGATCATCCAAGGGGGTTTTGATGGTATTAATGACCTGATCCATCTGATCATAGAAATAGGTGACTTCTTTTTGAGGCAATCGTTTCTTAGCGCCGCCATTGAGGATGCAAAGTTCGCCTTTGTCCCCTTGGGTGATAAAACAATAAAAGCCCTGCTTTTTTAGCATTAAAATGCAGCCGGAATCCCGATTGTAGTCAACATGGAAGTTTTTGCCCGTTTGAAAGGAAAGGTAGTCTTCTTTGCTGATCGGATAGACGCCATCGGTATAGTCGGAGAAAATGTCGTAACGATTATCGTAGGAAAAATATTTGGCATGAACGTTCTTGCCATGGTAGCCGATCTGATTATCCGAATAGATTCGGGTGATGCCATCATCGAAAAAGGCATTCCAGTGGGTGTGTCCGCTGACATAGATAAAGTTCGGATGGAACAGTTCTTTGCTCGCCCAGTCTTTCATCGGCATATGGGTGAGGATGATGAGTCTTCGATCCCCCAGTTTTTCTTCGACTTGATGGTATAAGGATTCGAATTTATGGGTCTCCTCCTTTTCGATCGTCGGGGTGATGCAAGTTCCGTAAGCGACAGGGTAGGTGGCGTCATATCCCGAGAAACCGGTTCCGCCAAAGATGAGGATGCGGCTTTGTTTTGTTCGTTCTCTAATCTCTTCTTTGCTTTGGTTTTGCAAATCGTCAGCGCTGATTTTGGAGGCGTGGCCAAGATCATCGAAACAAAGAAGCTCATTCTGCAAGAGGATAAAACCATTGTTTGCTAAAGCCTGGCGGTAGTGGTCGTAGATGGCGTCTAATGTCCCGCTAGAAAATGGCCACGTTTCGTGATTGCCCAAAACAAAAATGATTTTGATTGTGTTTATCTTTTTGGAAACTGAGTCCGAGAGCATCGCAATGAATTCATCGAATAAATTAAGGTAACTGGTGGTATCCCCGCCGATGAGTAGGTAACAGGCCGGCCAGAAATTCTTCCCTGTCTCTTTTCCTCTTTCGTAAACCTCTGAAGTGATGTCTTGGAGCAACTGGTCAATGAGGCTTTGGAAAACGCGGAGAATATCGGAGTTTGTCCGGGCTTTCGCTTGCGCGATTCGGTGAGTAAGGTGGATGTCGCTGATGTAGAAGATGGGAAGTTCGTCAATATCGCCACCGATGCGATTGGCGACGAATTCTTGAACCGTTTTTTCTTCATTCGTCAGGGTCATCGTGTTTTCTTGGCTGATGGCTGGCAACGAAATAGGTTTATAAGGAATGCCGATTTTGTCCAAAACCGAACTCGGTAAAAGAGCGTGGGTAAAATCCAAACCTGAAAGATCATGGAGATCAGCTAAGCGGTCGCAGAAAAGGAGATTGGCACCCGCGAAATTGCCTTTGAGAAAGGCG
>Ga0183095_10296_pt1 | contig 58146 bp, 54 predicted proteins | sample BioMet4_FD_130346 | JGI IMG/M metagenome (GOLD analysis project Ga0183095, IMG submission 130346) | Microbial communities from bioreactor (seeded with sewage sludge) at LBNL, California, USA - Biofuel metagenome 4 (v2) (version 3) | ecosystem: Engineered > Bioreactor > Anaerobic > Unclassified ... | reverse complement strand
CCGGGGGCCGATTCTTTCCGCTCGTGCGGAAAGAATCGGAAGAAAGGCACGCCAAAGGGAAGGGCTTTGCACAAAGCCGCCCTTCCCTTTGGAATCCCATCCTCCGAAATTTGGAGGCCGCGTTCGCCTTACAGATTACCGTGCGCGTTCCCGGCCTCCGGCCGGGCCGCGCAATTGTGATCTATACGGGAAATCGCGGCGGGGGCAAGCCCCCGCCCTACGGAGAACGCTCAAATTAACGCAACGGCTCGTAGGGAACGGTCTTGACCGTTCCGCAAAAAGGACGGGGGTTACGGCGCGCGGGTCAAGACCCGCCCCTACGGGTGCATGCAAAGTCGCGCGGGCGGATGGGAACGCCGCCCCCTACGTCCGCACGAGGCGGCGGCAGGCGCGGGAGAGCTCCTCGAGCGTGCTGCACGGCACCATGCGGCAGCGCGCGGCGATCGTCTGCACGCTGCGGATATACGGCCACTTGCGCTCCGGGATGGGGTTGAGCCAGAGAATCCGCCCCGCCTCGCGCGCGGCCGCGCCGAGGGCCAGCTCGGCTCGGGCAATGTTGACGGTCTTGGTGTCCGAGAGGATGAGCAGCGTCGTGGACGGGCCCAGCACGGCGGGCTTTTCGGCCAGCAGCTCCTCCAGCGCGGCGCCGAGATCGGTGCCGCGGCCGTAGAGCCCGGACTCCTTCACGCAGCTGCGGAACGACTGCGCCGACTGCAGCGCGAAGGCGTCGACCTCGTGCAGGTGCTCGGAGAAGAGAAACGTGCGCGAGGACTCGGACACGTCCGCCATCGAGCGGATGAACTGCAGCGTGAATTCGGAGAACTGGAGCATGGAGCCGGAGACGTCGAGCAGGAGCACAAGCTTCTGCCGCCGCCTGCGGCGCTTTTTGTAGCTCAGGCGGTAGAACGAGCCGCCCGTCTCGAGCCCGCGCCGGATGGTCTTGCGGAAGTCCAGCGGGCCGCTCCGGCCGCCGCGGCGGCGCTTGGCGCTGAGCTCGCCGTTGAGCTGCTGCGTGATGCGCGCGATGAGCGCGGCCGCGCGGGGGATCTCCGCGTCCTTAAACTGGGAGATCTCCCGGTACAAAAGCTCCATGTCGGGGTCGTCGAAGTGCTCGACGCCCACGGCGGCGTCCTCCATGGCCATCTGCTGCTCGAGCAGCGCCCGCGTGAAGACCGAGTGGATGAAGTTGCCGTAGAGCTCGGGGTTGCGGTCGATGTTGGACTTGTATTTCTCCATGACCTGGCGCAGGCGCTCGCGCTCCGACTCGGGCATGCGCGTGTACACGTCGCGCAGATCGTCGCGCAGGTCGAGCGGCTTGCCGCGGTAGCGCAGCTCCTCGTCGGCCTTCGCGCGCTGACGGGCCAGCTCCTCCTGCTCCGCGCGCGCCTTCTCGAGCCGCTGCGCGCGCGCCTCGCGGCTCACGAAAAAGCCCGCGAAGCAGCGGTCGAAGACCGCCTGCTCCTCCTGCGACTTGGCGAAGACCGCGCGCAGCGCCGCGCGCACAAGCTCGCGGTTTTCAAGCGGGACGTCCTCCAGCACGCGGCAGGCGTCCGCCGTCTCGCCGAGGCCGACCGGCAGGCCCTCGAGCCGCAGCAGGCGCGAAAACTCCGTGATGGAGCTCAGATACTCGGCCGTTTCAAACGGATCGGTTTCCACGGCGCCCATCGCTCAGGACTCCGCGGCGCCGTCCGCCTGGGCCAGCAGCGCCTCCATGTCCTCGCTGTTTTTGAGGACGAAGCCCGCCGTGGCGCGCGCGGCCTCCGGCGTGAGCTCATGCAGGCCCAGGGCCTCGAGCGCGGCGGCCCAGTCGAGCGTCTCCGCGATCGAGGGCTTTTTGAGCACGGCCTCGTTGCTGCGCAGCTCGTGCACGGCCTGCGCGACCTGCAGCGCCAGCCGGTCGTTCACGCCGGGCAGCTTCGCGTGGAGGATGGCGACCTCCTTCTGCACGTCGGGGTACTGGATATAGAGATAGGCGCAGCGGCGGCGCAGCGCCTCGGACAGGGGGCGCACGCGGTTGGAGGTCAGCACGACGAAGGGGATCGTTTTGGCCCGGACGGTGCCGATCTCGGGGATCGTGACCTGCATCTCGGAGAGCAGCTCGAGCAGAAACGCCTCGAATTCCTCGTCGGACTTGTCGATCTCGTCGATCAGCAGCACGACGGGCTTTTCCGACCGGATCGAGGTCAGAAGCGGGCGCTCGAGCAGGTATTCGTCGCTGAAGAGCGACTTGGTGAGGCTGTCTGGGTCGCAGCGGTTCATGCCGACCTGGATGGCCAGCAGCTGCTTCTGGTAGTTCCACTCGTAGAGCGCCTTGCTCTCGTCGAGGCCCTCGTAGCACTGCAGGCGCACGAGCTCGCGGCCCAGCGCCTTCGCCATGACCTTGGCGATCTCGGTCTTGCCGACGCCCGCGGCGCCCTCGATGAGCAGGGGCCTTCCCAGCTTCAGGGCGACGAGCAGGGTCGTGATCAGAGTCTCGTCGTAAATATAGCCCTCGGCGTCCAGCCGTTTTTTCAAAGATTCCGCATCCATGGTTATCCCTCATTTCAAGAATGATTCTTGTTTCATTATAGCGGCGGGGGTATGCGCGCGCAAGTGGAAAAACAACGGAATGAAAAAAAGCGGGGCCCGGGCGGAGGACAAAAAGCCGGGGCCGCGACGCGGCCCCGGCGGGGGTGACCTATTTCCGTTTACGCGGCCAGGTAGCGCACCAGGATCGCGGCTGCCTGGGCGCGGGTCGTGCCGGCCTTCGGCGCGAGCAGCCCGTTCATGCCCGTGAGGTACTTGTTTTTCAGCGCCCAGTTCATGCTGCCGACCGCCCAGGACGAGACCGAGGCGGCGTCGGACGCGGCCGACGCGAGCGTCCTGGCGTCCGTGTCCGCGCTCTTGCCCCGGAGCAGCGCGTCGAACCGGTAGAGGATCGCGGTCAGCTCCTCGCGGGTGACGGGGTCGTTCGGGCGGAACCTGCGGTCGCTGCCCTTGACGACGTTCTTTTCCACGGCCCAGTTGACGGCGGGCAGATACCAGCTGTTGCAGGAGACGTCCGTGAAAACGAGCGTGCAGGCCTTGCTCTCGTCCTTGACGCCGGTCTTGCTCTCGTAGAGCCGGAAGAGCGCGGTCACGAGCTCGGCGCGCAAGATCGTGCGGTCGGGGCTGAAGACGGCGGCCGAGGCGCCCTTGAACAGGCCCAGCTCCACGGCCTTGGCGACGGAGGCGTCGGCCCAGTGGCCCGCCATGTCGGCAAAGCCGCTCTTGCTCACGCGGATGCCCCTGGCCACGGCCAGGGCCAGCGCGGAGGACTCGCCGCTCATCTCGTTTGCCGAGGTGAAGGTCAGCGTGATGGACAGGCCGTCCTTCACGGTGACGAACTGCTCCTGCGCGACGAGCTTGCCGCCGAGGCTGCCCGAGAGGGAGCAGTGGATGAATTTCAGATTGGAGCTCGAGACGAAGCCGGTGTCGATCGCGACGGAGTCGTAAAGGCGCGTGTAGGCGTCCGTGAGCTCGCCGGCGGCCGCGTTCAGCTGCGCGTCCGTGAGCGCCGTGAAATCGGAGTCCGCGTCGTCCTTCACGACGATGAGCGAGCCTTTCAGCGTGGAGGTCCTGTTGAGGAAGAACAGCCGCGGGAAGGTCTCGGCGTCGGCGCCGCCGTAGGCCTGGATCTCCTCCGCGGAGAGCAGCGGCAGCATGGACGTCTTGTCCATGAGCGAGAGGCTGGACGGGGTCAGGACCGTCACGCCGCAGTCCTTGAGCGTATAGGGCAGCAGCACGTCCGCCGCCGCGGCGTAGCCGCCGAGCGCCAGCACCAGGGCCAGCGTGAGGCAGACGAGCGACAAGATCCGTTTTTTCATGGGGTGGTTTCCTCCTGCAATTTTGGATACTGTCATTATAGCCCAGGCGCGGGAGCCGGGCAAGCGCCGGAAAAGGACAAAAACCACAAAGATGGAGAAAAAGATTTGGAAGAAATCCATAAAATTCTATCGAAAGAGCCGCGAAGCATTGCATTGCGGGGAAAAAGGTATAAAATTAAGGAATCAGAACTTCCGTAAAACGGAAAAAAGGCAGGAGTGTGAGCGTTATGGCATTGAGACCGAAGGTGGTCAAGCTGTGCAAGGTCGTGGGCGGCCTCACGGGCACCGTAAACAAGATCGACGAGAACGCGCCGGAGTATTATTCCCTGGCCTCCATTCTGACGGATGAAGAGTGCGACGTCGCCATCGCGGCCGGGCTGCGCAAGGAGCGCACGGCCGAGTATCTCGCGGCCAAGGTCGGCAAACCCGTCGACGAGGTGCGCAAGATCGCGGAGCGGCTGGCCTGGATCGGCGTGTTCCGCATCACGAACGACCCCAAGACCGGCAAGGACATCTTCTTCATGCAGATCTTCGCGCCCGGCATCATGGAGATGCTCGTCAATAACCAGCAGCTGCTCGCGGAGCACCCCGAGATCGGCAGAGCCTTCGAGGAATACACCCGCGTCCGCATGGCCAACATGGCGCCCATGATGCCGAACGGCTACGGGCTCATGCGCGTCGTGCCGATCGAGAGCGCCATCAAGGACATCCCCGACGTGCGCGACTATGATAAGCTGTCCTATTATCTCGGCAAATACGATATTTTCTCCGTCTCCCCGTGCTCGTGCCGCGCCTCGCGCCGCACGCTGAACGACGGCTGCGGCCATCTCGAGCAGGATATGTGCATCCAGATGGGCAAGGGCGCCGAGCACTACATCCGCACCGGGCGCGGCCGCCAGGTCTCGCGCGAAGAGGTGCTGGAGATTTTGAAGCGGGCCGAGGACAACGGCCTCATGCACGACATGCCGAACATCGAGGAGGCGGGCGAGAGCTCCGCCATCTGCAACTGCTGCGCCTGCTCGTGCTTCGGGCTGCGCGTGGGCCTTCTCTACGGCGCGCGCGACGTCATCCGCTCGAACTTCGTGGCGAAGGTCGACGAGGAGAAGTGCGTGGCCTGCGGCCAGTGCGTCGAGAACTGCCCGGGCAACGCTTTGAAGCTCGGCCAGAAGCTCTGCACGAGGACGCCCCTGGCGCCGCCCCCCGACTACCGCAAGATGCGCGACTCCATGACCTGGGGCAAGGGCGACTGGAACGTCGACTACCGCGAGGACCGCGAGGACGTCATGGCCACCGGCACCGCCCCCTGCAAGACCGCCTGCCCGGCGCACATCGCCGTCCAGGGCTATCTGAAGCTCGCCGCGCAGGGCAAGTACCAGGAGGCGCTGGCCCTCATCAAGAAGGAAAATCCGTTCCCGGCCGTCTGCGGCCGCATCTGCAACCACCGCTGCGAGACCGAGTGCACGCGCGGCAGCGTCGACGAGGCCGTCGCCATCGACGAGGTCAAGCGCTTTATCGCCGACCACGACCTGCACGCCGAGACGCGCTACGTCCCGCCCATGGTCAACCAGATCGGCAAGCCGTATCCCCAGAAGATCGCCATCGTGGGCGCGGGCCCCGCGGGCCTCACCTGCGCGTACTATCTGGCCGAAAAGGGCTATCATCCCACCGTGTTCGACCGCAGCGCCCGCCCCGGCGGCATGCTCATGAACGGCATCCCGTCGTTCCGGCTTGAAAAGGACGTCGTGCAGGCCGAGATCGACATCTTAAAGGACATGGGCGTCGAGTTCCGCTGCGGCGTCGAGGTCGGCAAGGATATTACCATCCAGCAGCTGCGCGACGAGGGCTACAAGGGCTTCTATCTCGCCATCGGCTGCCAGGGCGGCCGCAAGGTCGGCATCCCCGGCGAGGACGCCGAGGGCGTGCAGGCGGGCGTCGTGTTCATGCGCGAGGTCTGCCTCGGGCAGAGCAAGCCGCTTGTCGGCAGGACCGTCGTCGTGGGCGGCGGCAACGTGGCCGTCGACGTGGCGCGCACCGCGACCCGCGTCGGCTCGACCGAGACCTCCATGTACTGCCTCGAGTCCAGGGACATCATGCCCGCCGCGGCCGACGAGGTCGCCGAGGCCGAAAAAGAGGGCATCACGGTCCACAACTCCTGGGGCCCGAAGGAGATCCTCACCGAAGACGGCAGGGTCACGGCCGTCGTGTTCAAAAAGTGCACCCGCGTCTTCGACGACGCGCACCATTTCAGCCCCCTGTACGACGAGGACGACACCGTCACGGTCCCGTGCGAAAACGTGCTGCTCTCGATCGGCCAGTCGATCGAGTGGGGCGAGCTGCTCAAGGGCACCAGGGTCGAGACCGCGAGAAACGGCGGCGTGAAGGTCGACCCGCTGACCTACCAGACCGCCGAGCCCGACATCTTCGCGGGCGGCGACGTGTACACCGGCCCGAAGTTCGCCATCGACGCGATCGCCGCCGGCAAGGAGGCCGCCATCTCGCTGCACCGCTTCGTCCAGCCCGGCCAGACCCTCACGATGGGCCGCGACCGCCGGCACTACGTGGCGCTCGACAAGAAGAACGTCATGCTCCCGCTCGAGAGCTTCGACAACGCGGCGCGGCAGGTGCCGGGCTACAACGCGGCCAAGGCCAAGTCCTTCGGCGACACGCACATGACCTTCACCGAGGAGCAGGTCAAAAAGGAGACTGCGCGCTGCCTCGGCTGCGGCGCCACGAAGGTGGACGAATACCTCTGCATCGGCTGCGGCCTGTGCACGACGAAGTGCAAGTTCGACGCCATCCATCTCGTGAAGGCGCGCGACTGGGAGGCCGGCAAGTTCGAATCCATGCCCATCAAGGTCGCGGAGCAGGCGCTCAAAAAGACCGGCCGCATCCTGGGCGAGAAGCTGGCCAGGAAATAACCGATGCATGAAATGGGACTGACGGACGCCGCCCTCAAAATGGTGGACGGCATCCTGGAGAAAAACGGCTGCCGGGGCGCCAGCAGGATCGTCTTTGAGATCGGCGATCTCAGCGGCGTGGTGCCGCGCTTCGTGCGCGACTGCTGGGAGGCCGTCTGCGACGGGACGAAATACGAGAAGACCGAGCTCGTGCTGGAGTCGGCGCCCGCCACGGCCGAGTGCCTGGACTGCGGGAAGATCTTTCCCGCCGATCTCGACCATCTCGTCTGCCCGGACTGCCTGAGCCGCAAGCTGAAGCCGCTCACCGGCATGGACATGACCATCAAGGAAATCGAGGCGTACTGACATGAATCCTGTGAAAATCATCGAGGTCAAGGAGAGCGTGCTCGCGGGCAACGACCGCGAGGCCGACCAGGTGCGCGCGCAGCTCAAAAAGGACCGCACCTTTCTCGTGAACCTCATGTCGTCCCCCGGCTCGGGCAAGACAACGACGCTTTTAAAGACCATCGAGCTGCTCAAAAACGACGTGAAGCTCGGCGTCATGGAGGCGGACATTGACTCCGACGTCGACGCGCAGAAGATCGCCGCGGCGGGCGTGCCGTCCATCCAGCTCCACACGGGCGGCATGTGCCACCTCGACGCGGAGATGACGCGGCAGGGCCTCGCCGAGTTCGGCACCAAGGGGCTGGACCTCGTGGTGCTCGAGAACGTCGGCAATCTCGTCTGCCCGGCCGAGTTCGACACCGGCGCCTGCAAGAACGTGATGATCCTCTCCGTGCCCGAGGGGCACGACAAGCCGCTCAAATATCCGCTCATCTTCACGGTCTGCGACGTGCTGCTCATCAACAAGATCGACGTCCTGCCGTATTTCGACTTCGATCTGAAGCTCGTCGAGCAGTACGCGCACATGCGCAATCCGAAGCTCAAGATCTTCCCGCTGTCCGCCAGGACCGGCGAGGGCTTCGGGCCCTGGATCGACTGGCTGCGCGAGAACGTCGAGGCGTGGAACAAATAGGAGCGAAAAGCCGCGGGCCTTCGGGCCCGCGGTTTTTTCCGGCGGGCTTGCGGCTTTTTCCGCGCGGCGGTATAATGGTCAAAATACGATTTGGGAGCAGGGCATGAAACAGATCACCATCGGAATCCTCGCGCACGTGGACGCCGGAAAGACGACGCTCTCCGAGGCGCTGCTGTACAGGACGGGCGTGCTGCGGCGGCTCGGCCGCGTCGACCACGGCGACGCCTTCCTCGACACGAACGGGCTCGAGCGCGAGCGCGGCATCACGATCTTTTCCAAGCAGGCGCGGCTGCCCATGGAGGGCGGCACGCTGCAGCTGGTCGACACGCCGGGCCACGTCGACTTTTCGGCCGAGACGGAGCGCGCCCTGCAGGTGCTCGACTACGCCGTCGTCGTCGTGAGCGGCACCGCGGGCGTCCAGGGCCACACGCACACGCTCTGGCAGCTGCTCCGCCGGCGGCACATCCCCGCGTTCGTGTTCGTCAACAAGATGGACGCGGCGGAGCGCAGCCGCGGAGAACTGCTGGCCGCGCTGACGGGCCAGCTGGGCGGCAGCTTCGTCGACTTCACGGCGCCCGACCGGGACGAGCAGCTGGCCGTGCTGCAGGACGAGCTGACCGAGCGCTTTCTCAGAGACGGCGAACTCTCGCGGGAGGACGTCCGGGACCTCGTCGCCCGGCGCGAGGCGTTCCCGTGCTACTTCGGCTCGGCCCTGAAGCTGGACGGCGTGGACGAGCTGCTGCGCGGGCTGTGGGACTACACGCGCATGCCGGACTATCCTGCCGAATTCGGCGCGCGCGTCTACAAGATCGGGCGCGACGGGCAGGGGACGAGGCTGACCTATCTGAAGGTGACGGGCGGGACGCTGCGCGTCAAGATGCCGCTCTCCGGCCCCGGCTGGGAGGAGAAGGCCGACCAGCTGCGCCTGTACTCGGGCGAGAAGTTCACCCTCGCGCAGGAGGCCCCGGCCGGGACGGTGCTGGCCGTGACGGGCCTCGGAAAGACGCTGCCCGGCGACGGGCTGGGCTTCGAGGGCGAGGCGGAAAAGCCCGTTTTGCAGCCGGTGCTCGAGTACCGCGTGGAGCTGCCGGAGGGCGGCGACGCGCTCGCGGCCTTCGGCAGGCTGCGCGCGCTCGAGGAGGAGGACCCGCAGCTGCACCTTGTCTGGGACGCGCGGCTGCACGAGATCCGCGTGCAGCTCATGGGCGAGGTGCAGATGGAGATCCTGCAGCGCGTCATTCTCGACCGCTGCGGCCTGGACGTCCGCTTCGGCGAGGGGAGCATCGTCTACCGCGAGACGATCCTGGAGCCCGTCGAGGGCGTGGGGCACTACGAGCCGCTGCGCCACTACGCGGAGGTGCATCTGCTGCTGGAGCCCGGCGAGCCGGGCAGCGGGATCCTGCTCGACACCGTCTGCTCTTCGGACGCGCTTGCCCGCAGCTGGCAGCGGCTCATCTTCACGCATCTGGCCGAAAAGGCGCAGCCCGGCGTGCTGACGGGCTCGCCCGTGACCGATCTGCGCATCACGATCCTGGCGGGGAAGGCCCACCTCAAGCACACCGAGGGCGGCGATTTCCGCCAGGCGACCTACCGCGCGGTGCGGCAGGGGCTTAAAAAGGCCAGAAGCGTGCTGCTCGAGCCGTGGTACTCGTTCCGCCTCGAGCTGCCGCAGGAGTGCGTCGGCCGCGCCATGACGGACCTGCAGCGCCTGCACAGCACGTTCGAGCCGCCCGTGACGACGGATTCGGGCGCGCGCCTCGCGGGCCGCGGGCCCGTGAGCGAGCTGCGCGGGTACCAGAAGGAGCTCACGGCCTACACCCAGGGGCGCGGACGCATCTTCTGCCGCACGGAGGGGTATTTCCCCTGCCACAACGCGGAGGAGGTGATCGCGCGCATCGGCTACGACTCCGAGCGCGATCTCGAGAATCCGACGGGCTCGGTCTTCTGCGAGCACGGCGCGGGCTACGAGGTCAAGTGGCAGGACGTCGACCGGCACGCGCATCTGCCGTGCTGGGAGCCGGAGCGGGCGGAGGAGCCCGCCGCGCCGCAGCGCATCGTCCGCTCGGTCGCGCCGGGCGGCGCGCCGGAGCTCGAAAAGGAGCTGCTGGCGATCTTCGAGCGCACCTACGGGGCCGTCCGGCGGCGGGACATCCTGCCCGTCGTGCTGCGCTCGGAGGACAAGCAGGCGCTCATCCGGGAGATCGGGCCGGCCGAGGAATTTGTGCTCGTGGACGGGTACAACATCCTCTTTGCCTGGGACGAGCTCAAGGACATCGCGCGCGACAATCTGGATGCCGCGCGGCACCTGCTCATGAATCTTCTCTGCAACTACCAGGCGTACCGCGGCTGCGCGGTCATTCTGGTATTCGACGCCTACCGCGTGCCGCAGGGGCTGGGCGCGGTCGAGAAATACCACAACCTCTACATCGTATACACGAAGGAGGCCGAGACGGCCGACCAGTACATCGAGCGCGTGACCTACGAGCTGCACGGCAGAAGGCATGTGCGCGTGGCGACGTCGGACAATCTCGAGCAGCTCATCATCCTGGGCCACGGCGCGGTGCGCGTCTCGGCCAGGGAATTTCACGACGAGGTCATGGCGGTGAGCCGGGAGATCAGCCGGATCCTGCAGGAGAACAACCGCAAAAACGGGTGAGCCGCGGAACCTCGTCTCTGCCGGGGCGGCGGGCCGCCCGGGTTACCCTGGTGGGATTCGGCGGCTTGTCCATCCCTCCGGGGGCCGATTCTTTCCGCTCGTGCGGAAAGAATCGGAAGAAAGGCACGCCAAAGGGAAGGGCTTTTTACAAAGCCGCCCTTCCCTTTGGAATCCCATCCTCCTAATTTTGTTACAGATGCGCGCCTTACGTATTACCGTGCGCGAGCCCGGCCTCTGGCCGTGCCGCGCAATCGCACCGGTTCGGGAATGTCGATGTGTATATTCGATGGTGCGTCCCGTAGGGAACGGTCTTGACCGTTTCGCGAACAGGACGGGGTTACGGCGGGCGGGTCAAGACCCGCCCCTACGGGGACGCGGGACGGGGTTACGGCGGGCGGATATGGAATCCGCCCCTACGGCCCGCCGCCCCGGCACCGGAAAACGAAACCATATCCGCCCCTGCGGAGCGGCGCGGCGGGAAAAGAAAACGGGCGACGAAAAAGGGAACGACAGGCGTCGTTCCCTTTTGGATCGTCCGGGACAAAAATCCTTACATTTCGTAGATCGGGTGCTTCGCGGTGAGATCGGCGACGGTGCGCAGCACCTCCTGACGGGTGCCCTCGAAATCGTCCGCGGCCTTTTCAATGCAGTCCGCGACAATCTCCATATCCGCCTCGGTGAACCCGCGCGTGGTGGCGGCGGGGGTGCCGATGCGCACGCCGCTCGTGACGCCGGGCTTCTCCGGGTCATTCGGGATGGAATTCTTGTTGACCGTGATGTGCACCTCGTCGAGACGCGTCTGCAGCTCGCGCCCCGTGATGTGCTTGCTGCGCAGGTCCGCCAGCATGAGGTGGTTGTCGGTGCCGCCGGAGACGAGATCGAATCCCCGCGCCTGCAGCGCGCGCGCCAGCGCCGCCGCGTTCTTCACGATATGCTCGGCGTAGAGCTGAAATTCCGGCTGCATCGCCTCGCGCAGGCAGATCGCCTTGGCCGCGATCACGTGCATGAGGGGCCCGCCCTGCGTGCCGGGGAAGACCGCGCTGTTGAGCTTTTTGCCGAATTCGGCGCGGGCGAGGATCATGCCGCCGCGCGGGCCGCGCAGCGTCTTGTGCGTGGTGGTGGTCACGACGTCGGCCCAGGGGATGGGGCTCATGTGCTGCCCACCCGCGACGAGGCCCGCGATGTGCGCCATGTCGACCATGAGGAGCGCGCCGTTCCGGTGCGCGATGTCGGCGAAGATTTTAAAATCGATCGCGCGGGGATAGGCGGACGCGCCCGCGACGACGAGCTTCGGACGGTGCTTTTTGACGAGATCCTCGACCTCGTTGTAGTCGATGCGGCCCGTGGCGGGGTCGACGCCGTAGCTCACGCTGTTGTAGATCTTGCCCGAGAGGTTGACCTTCGCGCCGTGCGTGAGGTGGCCGCCGTTGGCGAGATCCATGCCCAGAAACGTGTCGCCGGGCTTGAGCAGCGCGGCGTAGACCTCGAGATTGGCCTGCGCGCCGGAGTGCGGCTGCACGTTGGCGAACTCCGCGCCGAAGAGCTTCTTCGCGCGCTCGATGGCGATGGTCTCGAGCTCGTCGACGTACTCGCAGCCGCCGTAGTAGCGTTTGCCGGGGTAGCCCTCGGCGTATTTATTGGTCAGAACCGAGCCCATGGCCGCGATCACGGCCGGGGAGGCGATGTTCTCCGAGGCGATCAGCTCGATGTTCTGCTTCTGGCGGTGATATTCGCGCGCGATGGTGCCGGCCACCTCGGGGTCGCAGCTTTGCAGATAGTCCATCGCGGTTTCCAGAATGTTTTCCATTTGGGGGTGTCCTTTCTCGAAAAAAATGAGCAAACCGTCTCCGGTTTGCTCATTCGTATGTCACAGAAGTTCTGCGCCCATACTCTGTCCTTTTGCCTGAGAGATTCGGTTCTTCGCCTTGCACCTTCGGCACCCAACTCAATGAGTTCTCCAGAGAATCCTCCCGTTCCAGTCCGCAAGCGTTCTGAAAAGGATCATCGGATTTGCTGTATGAAATTGCGTTTATTATAACACGGCGCGGACGGATGTCAACCCCAAAAGGACGTTTTTCTCAGAGAATGGGGATCTTGATCCGGAGGTCGGAGAGCGGATAGCTCGAGCAGGCGTGGAAGAAGCCCAGCTCGCGGTCGGCTCTGCGGCGGCCGTCGCCGTCCGCCGGGACGAAGATCTCGCCCGAGAGCAGGCGGCTGTGGCAGTAGCCGCAGGCGCCGCTGCGGCAGCGGGTCGGGATGGGGATGCCCGCGCGCTCGAGCGCGACGGCCACGGGCTCCGAGGCCCTGGCGGGGATCTCGTCCTCCCGGATTCCGCGCACGACCGTGATCGTGTAGTGTTCGCCGAGCTTGTCCTTCGGGTAGCCCTCGGCCGCGGAGACGTCCTTCGGCGCGCCGAAGACCTCCATGCGGATGCGGCGCGGCGGCACGTTCAGGGCCGCCAGCTCCCGCGCGATCAGCTTGTACATGGGCAGCGGGCCGCAGACGAAGAAGGTGCTGTCCGGCCCCGCGTATTTGGAGATGACCTCGCGCGTCAGAAAGCCCTTTTCGCCGGGATAGTCCTTCTCCCCGGAGATGACGTTTACATAATGCACCTTGTCGCAGGCGACGGCCTCGAGCTCGTTTTTGAGGATGACGTCGGCCGAGGTGACGGAGCCGTAGAGGATCGTGAGCTCGGCGTCGAGCTTCCCGGCGGCGATCTCCTGCGCCATGGAGTAGAACGGGGTGATGCCGCTGCCGCCCGCCAGGCCGACGATATGGCGGCTGTCGCGCAGGGGCTCGTAGTAGAACTGGCCGAAGGGCAGGCTGGCCGTGAACTCGTCGCCCGCCTTCGTGTTCGCGTAGAGCCAGTTGGCGGCGAAGCCGTCGGACTTGCCGTTGCGCACGGTGATCTCCACGAAGCCGTCCTCCTGCCGCGCCTGGTACGGGGCGGAGCAGATGGAGTAGGGCCGGGTGGTGACGGTCTGCCCGATCTTCAGCTCGAGCGAGAGATACTGCCCGCACTGGAAGACCGGCAGACGGCCCTGCTTCGGGGCGAAGCGGAGCTTGCGCGCGGTGGGGGAGACGTCCCGGACGTCCGTCACCGTGAGCGCCAGGGGGCCGGGGTGCAGCGCGCGGGCAAGCTCGTTAATGGGGTCGCGCGTCTGCGGCTCGGCGCTGGCGGACTGGAACAGGGACTGACGGCGGGCCGTCACGCGGCCGGCGCCGCCCACGTCCTTGAGAAAACCATAGACCTTCATGCCTGTGCCGCCTCCTTTGCCATTTCATCGAGCAGCGTCTTGGCGGCCTTGCGCCCGTTCGTGATGGCGGGGCTCATGCCGTTGCCGGAGATCGCGTGCGCGCCGCAGAACGCGAGGCCGGGGATGTAGTTCTCCTGCTCGCTCATCTGCAGCCGCGCGACGATGTGGTCGTCCATGCTGTGCCGGTAGCCGTAGATGCCGCCGTTCCACGCGCCCGTGTAATGCGCGACGGTGACGGGCGTCTCGATCTCGATCTCCACGATGTGGTCGAGCAGGCGGACGCCGAAGTAGACGGACATCTGCTCGATCATGTCGCGCGCGATGCTCCGCTTGAGCCGCAGGTACTCGTCCTCGGTGACCTGCAGGTACCCGTCGGGCAGGGGCAGCGTCGTGATGGACAGGCTCGTCATGCCGGGGGGCGTGCAGTCGGGGTTGGCCCTGTTGAGGCAGATCGTCGTCACGTAGTGGTACGGCCCCAGCGTCTTGAGATTTTCCCAGTGCTTGTCCGTGTCCATGTCGGTGAAGGAGTTGAAGTAGCTGTAGTCGCGGATGCCGAGCTCGTCCGGCGAGCGGTCGAGCAGCATGGCGACCGAGAAGCAGGTCACGGAGAGCCTGCGCGCGTTCACGGAGCGGATGGCCGCGGCCGGGACGGCCGAGGCGGGCTCGATCATCGAGGTGTAGCAGCGGTTCGGGTAGGCGGAGCAGGCCACGAAGTCCGCGCGGATCTCGTCGCCGCGCTTCGTGCGCACGCCGCGCACGTGGCCGTCCTCCACGAGAATCTTGTCGGCCTCCTGCAGATACTCGATCTGCACGCCGAGCTCCTCGCAGCGCACGGCCATCCGCGCGGCCATCTCGTAGCTGAAATCGCGGCAGACGTAGCTGCCGCCGCCGAAATAGTCGGCCATGAGAACCGCGTAGACCGTGAAGGGCAGATTCGACAGCGGGGCCGCCACGTAGATCCAGTAGGCCGAGAGGATGTCGCAGACCTCCTTCGGCAGGCCGAAGGTGTCCAGAACCTCCTTGGCGGAGTAGCCGCAGGTCTTCACAAACTCGGGGTGCCGGAGAAGCATCGCGGGCTTGCTCATCGGGTGGACGGAGAGCACGTTCACGGAGCTGTAGACGCTCTGGCAGAGCTCCATCAGCTTCAGCACCTTGTCGTGCGTGCCGGGGTACTGGGCGTCGATCTCCCTCGCCATCGTCTCGAAGCCCGCGTGGAGGGTGATTTCAATCTTCTCCGAGGGCACGCTCATGTGGTACGCCTCGGGCACGCGCAGCCAATGAATCTTCACGCCCATCTCGTCGAAGAACGCGCGGATCTTGAGCGGCTGGTCCTCGGGGCCGATCGACATCATCTCGTGCAGCGTGGCCTCGATCTCCATGCCGCCGCGCACGAAGGAGGTGGCGATGCCGCCCGGGAGATTGTGCCGCTCGAGCAGCAGCACGTCCTTGCCCTTCGAGGCGAGCGTCATGGCGCAGGCCATGCCGGAGAGCGCGCCGCCCACGACGATGGCGTCGTATTTTTCCTTGTAAAAGCCCATAGATGCCTCCATTTGCACGCTCCCGGGATTTTTTTCAAATCCCGGGAGCGATTGATTTGCCTGTTCAGAAGAACCGTTCGACAAGCTCGCGCGAGTATTCGCAGGTCTCGTCCATGTCGCCGAAGGACATGACCTCGCCCGCGTAGTAGGTGCCGAGCTGGCCCTGCATGGCCTCGACCTTGTCGTACCAGCCGGCCGCGTAGTCCTCGGAGAACACGTGCGGGCAGTAGTACCAGCTGTGCTCGTTCACGACGTTCGAGGCGGGGTTGTGCATGGCCTTGAGATCGTCCAGCACGGTCGTCCGGCAGGTCTCGTAGGGGATCTCGGGGCGGTCCTTGTGCTTGCGCAGGGCGTAGGTCGTGATGACCTGGTTGATCTCGTCGCGCCATCTGCGGTAGTAGACCATGAGGTGGCCCAGGCGCTCCGGCGTCATGTTGTCGAAGATGTAGTAGGAGATGTCGGGGTGGTCCTCGGGCTTCGTCTCGACGGCCAGCACGTCGTAGCGCTCGTAGTCGATCTTCGAGAAATATTCGCGCTCCTGCTCGGTCGCGTCGAAGTATTCGGGCATATACTGCAGGGGGGCCGTGACGATGACCCTGTCGTATTCCTCGACCTCGCCGTTCACGGTCACGAACACCTTGCCGTCCTTGCGGTCGACGCGGGTGATGGCGCTGTTCAGGCGGGCGCGGTTTTTGAGGTGGGCGTCGAGCTGCTCCCAGATGGACTGGGTGCCGTCCTTCCAGGTCCAGAGGTTCGTCTTCACGAAGTTCATGCAGGTCTGGAAATCGAGATATTTGAGCACGTAGCCCGCGGGGATCTCGTCGAAATAGCCGTAGCCGAAGGCGGTGAACGGCCCGATCCAGATGTCCTGGACGAGCTCGACGCCGTTGAGTTTGCAGAAATCCCGGAACGGCAGCGCGAGATCCTTCAGGTTCGGGTTCGTGCCGGAGACGGGCTCGCGGCCCGGGGTGGCGGCGAAGCCCTCGTACCGGCCGTCGGCCACGCCGCGGTGGCCGTTGAGGTCGTAGCCCTTGTACTTGGTCTCGAGCAGCTCGCCGAACTTCTTGAGCTGCTTTTTCATCTTGAGCAGCTTCGGCAGCTTCAGCAGGTTCTTTTTCGGGTTGAACGGGTCGATCACGCGGCCGGCGCGATCTTTATAGTTGCGGTTGAGCTTCGGCCCGTCGTGCGTGATGGAGCAGAACTCCTCGCAGTCGTGCACGGCGTAGTAGGAGGGCACGCCCATGATGGCGCCCATCTCGTACCGGCGGCCGTTGTAGACGGGCGAATTGCACTTGCCGCCCACATGGTCGTTTTTCTCCAGAATGCTGTAGTTGAAATAGCCTTTTTTCTCCAGGTACATGGCCGCGGAAAGGCCGGCCGGGCCGGCGCCGATGATGCAGATCCTTTGCTCCTGCTTTTCCATAGTTCCAACTCCCTTTTCAATCGGTATAAAAAGACCTGTTTATATAATATGACGAAATATCCGGGGATGCAAGATGCAATCTCTATAAAATGTGCCGGGAAGATTGAAATTCGCCGAAAAAATGGTATGCTAAGGAAGAAAGCACGAAGGGAGATGGGACCGCATGGAGGAAAGATTCGCAGGCTTCCGCGAGCTGCTGCAGAGAAGAAGCGGCAGCGCGCTGCCCGCGCTCGCGTATGACCGCGGGGGAGAAAAGCAGCTTCTCAGCTACGCCGGGTTCGCCGGGCAGGCGTTCGCGCGCGAGGCGCAGTACCGAAAGGACGGCGCCGGGCTCGTGCTGCTCGCGGCCGAGACCTCGCCGGAGACGGTCGTCTCGCTCTTCGCCCACATACTCGCGGGGCAGGACGTGCTGCTCTGCGACCCGTCGCTGCCGGACGAGCTGTTCCTGCAGGCCGCGCGCATGACGCGCGCCGAGGCGGCCGAGGCCGACCCCGAGCTTCTGGAGCTGCTCGCGCCCGCGCTGGCCCGGCCGTCGGGGCGGCGGCGCGGCGGCGAGGGGCGGCTCATCTTCTTCACCTCCGGCACGAGCGCGCGCTCGAAGGCCGCGGTGCTCACCTCGGACGCGTTCTGCCGCAGCGCCTGGAACGGGCAGAGCATGCTGCCCTGCCGCGAGGGGGACGTCCTTTTGTCCATCCTGCCGCTCGCGCACGTGTTCGGCTTCGTGTGCTCGCTGCTCTGGGGCCTGGGCTACGGCGCCTGCGTCGCGCTGGGGCGCGGCCGGCGGCATTTTCTGGACGACTGCCGGTATTTCGAGCCCACGATCCTGCCCGCGGTGCCGGCGCTGCTGGAGGCGCTGCTGCGCATGGACGCGCTCAACCCCGGGCTGCGCACGGTGCTCATCGGGGCCGCGCCCTGCACCGAGCAGACCATCCGCGCGGTGCGCGCGAAGGGGATTTCGGTCCGCTTCGGCTACGGGCTCACGGAGACCGCGAGCGGGCTCGCCATCAGCACGGAGGACGACGATCCCTTCGCGATGGCGCTCTGCCCCGACACGGAGGCGATGATCGAGGAGGGCGAGATCGCGGTGCGCACGCCCTGCCTCATGGAGTCGTATTTCGGCGGGGAGAACCCCGCCGTGAACGGGAAATTCTACACGGGCGACCTGGGCTATCTGGACGACCGCGGCCGCCTGCACGTCACGGGGCGGAAAAAAGAGATGCTGGTGCTGCCCTCGGGCGTGAAGATCTTCTGCCCGGAGGCCGAGCGGGCGCTCGAGCGGCTTTTGCCCGGGGCCGAGGCGGCCGTCGTGCTGCGGGGCGGGCGGCCCGTGCTGCTCGCCGCGGGGTGCCCGGCCGAGCTTGCGGAAAAGGCCGTCGCCGCCTACAACCGCACGGTGCCGCGCGCGGAGCAGCTGGCGGGGGCGGCGCTGCATCCCGGCCCGCTGCCGCGCACCGCGACCGGAAAACTCAAACGCTGGATGCTGGAGGAGAACGCATGAAACGGGAGGAAATTTTACAGAAGACAATCCGGGTGATCCGGGACTGCGTGCCGGAGCTGCAGGAGCAGGAGCTGAGCGAGGCGTCGGTCGTGAACACCGACATGGGCATGGACTCCATGAACTTCATCCTGGTCATCTGCCGGCTGGAGGCGCTCTTCGACGTCAAAATCCCCGACCGCCAGTGGCAGAAGCTGGCCACGCTGGGCGACGTCGTGGACGCGATCGAAAAGCGGTGCCGCGCATGAGAGAGCTCTGGCAGGAGGACTGGACGCTCGGCGCGCTGGACGTGAGCCCGGCGCGCCGTCTTCGCTTTTCGGCGCTGCTGGCGAAGGTGCAGCTGGCCTCGATCGCGCACGCGACCGCGCTCGGCGCGGGCCGGGAGAAGACGCTCGACCGGGGGCTTTTGTGGGCCGTCAGCCGCGTGCGCGCGCGCTTTGCGCGCGTGCCGCGCTACGACGAGCGCGTGAGGCTCGTCACCTGGCCGGGCGAGACGATGCACGCGCTCTTCCCGCGCTACTTTGAGCTGCTGGACGGCGAGGGGCGGCAGCTCGTGCTGGGGTCGTCTCTCTGGCTGCTCATGGACGGGCGCACGCGCCGCATGGCCTTCCCGGAGGAGTGGGGCGTCGAGGTGCCGGGGCTCGTGCGGGGAGACGAGCCGGAGCTGCCGCCCGCGCTGATGCCCGTCCGGGGGCCGGAGAGCGGGCGCACGGTGCTCTACAGCGACACGGACCTGAACGGCCACATGAACAACAGCCGCTACGCCGACTGGGCGGACGATCTTCTGGGCGGGGAGCGGCTGGCGGGGCTCGAGCTGCGCCTGGCGCAGATCAACTACCAGCGCGAGGCCCGAGAGGGGTCGGCGCTGCTGCTGCGCAGCTCGTTTTCGGGCGGCGTCCTCCGCGCCGAGGGGCTGGAGGAAACGCAGCGCGTATTTTCCGTCTTTGAGGAATTCGAGGAAACAGGGGGCGGCGCCTGAAAATCTGAACGAAATTTTGTCAGTCGCGGCAGATTGGTAATTGAAAAATTGCACAAAACGTTGTATGATTCGAGAGTGAAAATAAGACATATTCGATAAAAACGGATTGATTCCAGAAGGGAAACACAGCCAAATGGCAAAAAGAACCGGGATAACGCTTATCTTTGCGGCGCTTCTGCTGCTGCTTTGCGGCTGCTCCGGCGGCGAGAGCCAGAAGAGCACCGACGAGTTCTTCGCGATGGACACCGTCATGGATCTGACGGCGTACGGCAAAAACGGCGCGGCCGGCATCACGGCCGCGGAAACGGAGATCAACCGCCTCGACGCGCTGCTCTCGGTCGGGAACGCCGACAGCGAGATCGCGCGGCTCGACGCGGGGCAGACGACGACCGTCAGCGAGGAGACGGCCGCGCTCTTAAAAAGGGCGCTCGCGGTCTCCAAAATGACGGACGGCGCCTACGACTGCACGGTCTACCCCCTCGTCTCCGCGTGGGGCTTCTTCTCGGGCGACTACCGCGTGCCCGAGGCCTCGGAAATCGAGACGCTTCTTCAAAACGTCGGCTGGGAGAAGGTCTCGGTCGACGGCACCGCGGTCTCGATGCCCGCGGGCACGCAGCTCGATCTCGGCGGCATCGGCAAGGGCTACGCCTCCGCGCAGGCCAAAAAGGTCCTGCAGGACGCGGGCGTCACCTCCGCCATCGTCTCGCTCGGCGGCAACATCAGCGCGCTCGGACACAAGCCCGACGGCTCCAACTGGACGGTCGCCATCCAGGACCCGGCCGACACCTCCACCTACTTCGGCCTGCTCGAGACCGCGGACAAGTGCGTCATCACCTCGGGCGGCTACCAGCGCTATTTCGAGCAGGACGGCAAGACCTACTGGCACATCCTGGACCCCGAGACCGGCTATCCGGCCGACAGCGGCATCCTTTCCGCGACGGTCGTCTCCTCGGACGACGTGCTCTCGGACGGCCTGTCCACCGCGCTGTTCGTGATGGGCCTCGACAAGGCCGAGGCGCTCTGGCGCGAAAACAGCGACCTGTTCGACATGATCCTCATGACCTCCGACCGGAAGGTCTACATCACCTCCGGCATCTCGGACGACTTCACGACCGAGCTCGACTGCGAGGTGGTGCGCCCGTGAAGACGCGCACCTGGATTCTGATCTTCGCGGCGCTGCTGCTCGTGTGCCTCGCGGCCTGGTTCTTCCTGCCGAAGCTCCTGCAGACCGGCAGCGAGGTCGGCATCTACCAGGACGGGGAGCTTTTAAAGACCGTCGATCTGTCGAAGGTCACCGCGACCACGACCATGACCGTCTCGGGCAGCGCGGGGGACAACGTGATCGAGATCTCCCCGGGCTCCATCTGCGTCCGCTCCGCCGGCTGCCCCGACCAGACCTGCGTCAAGCACGGGCCGCTCAAGGCGGGCGGGACGCCCATCATCTGCCTGCCCAACAAGCTCGTCATCCGCTGGATGCAGCAGGCCGAGACGGAGTACGACGCCATGACGGGCACGGAGGCGGCCTCATGACGAAGACAAGAAAGCTGACCGCCACCGCGATCCTGACCGCGGGCGCGCTCGTCACCTTCGTGATCGAGTCGCAGATCCCGTCGCTCACCTCGGTGCCCGGCATCAAGCTGGGCCTCTCAAACGTCTTTACGCTCTTCGCCCTCTGCGCGGTGGGGACGCCCTGGGCCTTCGCGCTGCTGCTCATGCGCGTGTTTCTGGGCGGGCTTCTCACGGGGCAGACCATGGCGATCCTCTACAGCCTCTCGGGCGGGCTGCTGGCCTTCGGCGCGATGCTGCTGGGCAGGCGCCTCATCCCCGAAAAGCAGCTCTGGGTCGTGAGCGTCTTCGGCGCGATCTTCCACAACGTGGGCCAGATCGCGGCCGCGGTCGTCATCACCGGCACCACGGCCATTTTGTATTACCTCCCGATTCTGCTGGTCTCGGCCGTCGTGACCGGCGCGTTCACAGGCATCCTGGCGCAGCTTGTCCTGAAGCGGCTCAGACAGAGCCGGTTTCTCACATAAACCGCAACGTCCAAATGTCAGGAAAAGAGGGGGCATTCCAGTGTACCGTAAACTCCATGGCGTCCGCGTCCCGCACCGGAAGAACACGGCGGAGCTCGCGGCCGTCCGGCTTCCGCCGCCGGCGTGCGTCGTCATCCCGATGTCCATGCACATCGGCGCGCCCGCAAGGCCCGTCGTCGCGCCGGGCGACGAGGTGAAGGTCGGCCAGCTCATCGCGGAGGCGGGCGGCTTCGTGTCGTCTCCCATCCATGCCAGCGTCTCGGGAAAGGTCAAAAAGCTGGGGGAGCTGCTGGGCTCGAACGGCCGCAGCATCCCCACCGTCGTCCTCGAGTCCGACGGGCTCATGACCCCGTGGGAGGGCCTCGCGCCCCCGAAGCTGGACACGGCGCAGGACTTCCTGGACGCCGTCCGCGCGAGCGGCGCGGTGGGCCTGGGCGGCGCGGGCTTCCCGACGGCGGTCAAGCTGGCCGTGAAGGACCCCGCGCAGATCCGGGCCGTCATCGTGAACGGCGCGGAGTGCGAGCCCTACATCACGTCCGACACCAGGACGATGCTCGACCGCACCGACGATCTTCTGGAGGGCGCGCGCCTTCTGCAGAAATTTTTGCGCGTGCCGCGCCTCATCTTCGCCGTGGAAAACAACAAGCCCCGGTGCCTTGCGCAGCTGCGCGCGCGCACGAAGGGCGAGACGGGGATGGAGGTGCGCGCGCTGCCGTCGTCCTACCCGCAGGGCGCTGAAAAAGTGCTCATCTACCACACCACGGGCGGCGTCGTGCCGGAGGGGAAGCTCCCGATCGACGCCGGGGCCGTCGTGCTCAACTGCACGACGCTCGCGCTCATCGGCCAGTTCTGCCGCACCGGGATGCCGCTCGTCGAGAAGTGCGTCACGGTCGACGGCTCGGCCGTGAAGGAGCCCAAAAACGTGCTCGTGCCGATCGGGGAGAGCATGCAGGACGTGTTCGAGGCCTGCGGCGGCTTCTCAACGAAGCCGGGCAAGGTGCTCTACGGCGGGCCCATGATGGGCATCGCGGTGCCCGACCTCTCTCAGCCGATCCTCAAGAATACGAACGCCATCCTGGCTCTCAGCCCGAAGGACGCCGTCCTGCCGGAGCCGACCGCCTGCCTGAAGTGCGGCCGCTGCATCGCGCACTGCCCGCTGCGGCTCATGCCGGCCGAGATCGAGACGGCCTACACCCTGGGGCGGATGGACCTGCTCGAGGAGCTCAAGGTCAACCTCTGCATGGAGTGCGGCTGCTGCAGCTACGGCTGCCCCGCGCACCGGCCCCTCGTGCAGACCAACAAGCTGGCCAAGGCGCAGCTCGCGGCCTGGCAGAAGCTCAGAAAAGAACAGGCGGAAAAGGAGGGAGCTTAAATGAAGCTGGCAGTTGCATGCTCTCCGCACATCCACGACAGCGCCTCCACCGCCTCCATCATGCGCGACGTGCTCATCGCGCTCTCGCCGACGCTCGTCGCGGCCTGCGTGCTCTTCGGGCTCAAGGCGCTGCTCGTGACGGCCGTGTGCGTCCTGTCCTGCGTGCTCTTCGAGTGGGGCTATGAAAAGCTCAACAAGATGCCCGTCACCGTGGGCGATCTCTCCGCCGCCGTGACCGGCGTGCTGCTGGCCTTCAACCTGCCCGTGTCGATCCCCCTGTGGCAGGCCGTGTTCGGCTGCCTCGTCGCCATCGTCGCGGTCAAGATGCTCTTCGGCGGGCTCGGCAAGAACTTCGCCAACCCCGCCATCACCGCGCGCATCGTCATGCTGCTGGCCTTCGCGGGCTCCATGACCCACTGGACCTACGGCGACGCCGTCTCCGGCGCGACGCCGCTCGCCATCGTGAAGGCGGGCGACCTGGCCTCGCTGCCGCCCGTCAGCCACCTGCTGCTGGGCACCCACGCGGGCTGCCTCGGCGAGACCTGCATCCTGACGCTGCTGCTTGGCTTCGCCTACCTGCTCGTGCGCCGCGTCATCTCGTGGCACACCCCGGTCGTCTTCATGGCGACGGTGTTCCTCTTCACGCTGGCCCTCGGCGAGCAGCCCGTCTATCAGCTGCTCTCCGGCAGCCTGGTGCTGGGCTCCGTCTTCATGGCGACCGACTACTCCACGACGCCCTCGACCGACTGGGGCCGCGTGATCTTCGGCTTCGGCTGCGGGCTTCTGACGGTGCTCATCCGCGTCTGGGGCTCGTACTCCGAGGGCGTGTCGTTCGCAATCCTGTTCATGAACATCCTGACGCCGTATATCTCCCGCTGGACGCGGACCAAGCCGTTTGGAGGTGTCAAGGCATGAGGGAGCAGAAAAAGGACATCGTCAAAAGCATCGTCGTGCTGGTCGTCATCTGTCTTGTGACCTCGGCCGCGCTCGCGATCGTCAATTCCTTCACGGCGCCCGTCTCCGCGGCCAACCGCGCGGCGCGCGAGGAGGCGGCCCGGCGGGCGGTCATCCAGGACGCCGCGCAGTTTGAAAAGCTCGACTCCGGCAACCTGCCCGAGACCGTCGTGAGCGCCTACCGCGGCCTGGACGCCGGCGGCAAGACGCTCGGCTACATCTTCACCGTCGAGGGCAAGGGCTTCGACGGCACGATCCAGGTCATGTGCGCGATCGGCCCGGACGGGAACATCCTCCGCTGCCAGACGCTCGACGTCTCGAGCGAGACGAAGACCCTCGGCGGCAAGACCGCCAGCCCCGACTACACGGACCAGTACGCCGGCAAAAATTCCTCGCTGGAGGGCGTGAACGCGATCTCCGGCGCGACCATCACCTCGACCGCGTACAAAAACTGCGTGCTCGACGCGTTCCGCGCGTACGACGCCGTAAAGGAGGCGGGCTGACATGACGAGAATGCAGAACTTTCTCAAGGGCCTCGTGAAGGAGAATCCGACGCTCGTGCTGGTGCTCGGCACCTGCCCGACGCTCGCGATCTCCACCTCGGTCACGGCCGCGTTCGGCATGGGCCTCGCGGCCACGGCCGTGCTCATCTGCTCGAACATGGCGATCTCGGCCCTGCGCCACACGATCCCCGACCGGGTGCGCATCCCGTGCTACATCGTGCTCGTCGCGGGCTTCGTGACCGTGGTCGAGCTGCTGATGGAGGCCTACGCCTACAGCCTGTATGAGTCGCTGGGCGTGTACCTGGCCCTCATCGTGGTCAACTGCATCATCCTCGGCCGGGCCGAGATGTACGCCAACAAGCACGGCGTCGCGGACTCCGCGATCGACGGACTCGGCATGGGCCTGGGCTTCACGCTCGCCATCTGCTCGATGGCCACCATCCGCGAGATCCTCGGCGGCGGCAGCTGGTGCGGCATCCCCATCCCCTGGTTCCATGAGAACCCCATCGGCATCCTCACCATGGCGCCGGGCGGCTTCTTCGTGTTCGGCTGCCTCATCGCGCTCGTGAACAAGATCTCCAAGGGCAAGGCCATCAAGAAGAAGGAATTCGGCTGCATGGGCTGCATGCTCTGCAGCAAGGGCGTCTGCGGGAAGGAGGAGACGGCGCAGTGAAAACCGTGATCTTCGTCATTCTCACCGCGGCCATCACGAACAACTACGTGCTCGTCAAATTCCTGGGCATCTGCCCGTTTTTGGGCGTGTCCAAGAAGCTCGACCAGGCGACCGGCATGAGCATCGCGGTCATCTTCGTCGAGGTCATGGCGGCGGCGGTCACCTGGCCCATCTACCACAAGCTGCTGGACGGGGGCGTCAACTTCACCTACATGGAGACGACGGTCTTCATCCTCGTCATCGCGGCGCTCGTGCAGCTGGTCGAGATCATCCTCAAGCGGTTCCTGCCCGCACTGCACAAGGCGCTGGGCGTCTACCTGCCGCTCATCACGACGAACTGCGGCGTGCTGGGCGTCACCATGAACAACATCTCCGACGGCTTCAACTTCCGCGACTCCGTGCTCACCGCGCTGGGCTGCGGCCTCGGCTTCTTCCTCGCCATGGTCATCTTCTCCGGCGTGCGCTCGCGCGTCGAGGAGGCGCGGCCGCCCAAGGCGTTCGAGGGCCTGCCCATCACGCTCGTCTCGGCCTCCATCGTCTCGCTGTCGTTCTTCGGCTTCGCGGGCGTGCTGACCAGGATCTTCGGATAAGGGGGCGGGCGGTATGATGAGTATTCTCGTTCCCATCGCGGCCGTCACGATCATCGGCCTCATCTGCGCGGTCGGCCTGTCCGTGGCCTCGGCGCTGCTGGCCGTCAAGGAGGACGAGCGCTTTCCCGCCATCCGCGAGTGCCTGCCCGGCGCGAACTGCGGCGCCTGCGGCTACTCCGGCTGCGACGGCTACGCCAAGGCCCTCCTGAAGCCCGGCACGAAGACGAATCTCTGCGTGCCCGGCGCCGACACCGTGGCCGCGAAGCTCTCCGCGCTGCTCGGCGTCGCGGCCGAGGACGTGGTCGAGAAGGTTGCGGTCGTCCGCTGCAGCGGAAACTGCGAGCGCACGCAGCCGAAGGACGAGTACCACGGCATCCGCTCCTGCGCGGCCGCTAAGCTCCTGTTCTCGGGCAGCGGCAGCTGCGCCTACGGGTGCCTCGGCCTCGGCGACTGCGCGAAGGCCTGCCCGCAGGGCGCCGTTTATATGGAAAAGGGCATCGCGGCGGTCGATTCCGCCGCCTGCATCGGCTGCGGGCTCTGCGCGAAGGCCTGCCCGCAGGGCGTCATCGCGCTGATCCCCGACACCGCGAAGACCGAGGTGCTCTGCAGCAGCCGCGACGCGGGCGCGCAGACGCACCGGGTGTGCTCGATCGGCTGCATCGCCTGCCGCAAGTGCGAGAAGAGCTGCGAGGCCGGGGCCATCACGGTCTCCGGGAACCTCGCCTCGATCGACCGCGCGAAGTGCACGGGCTGCGGCAAGTGCGCCGAGGTCTGCACCACGGGCGTCATCGCGAGAGCGGATTTTTCCGGCGCGCACCGCTTTGAAAAGCAGGCGTAAAAGGGTAAGGAAACGTCATCCCGGGCGAAAAGCCCGGGATGACGTTTTTGCGCGTAATCGGCAGCGCGCCTGTATGATTTTGTCCGCGCCGGTTCGCCGCTCCGTAGGGAACGGTCTTGACCGTTCCGGGGACCGGACGGGGGCACGGCGGGCGGGTCAAGACCCGCCCCTACGGGGACGCAGGGACGGGGGCGCGGCGGTTTGGAACTATCGCCCCGCGCCGCGGTTTTTGTTTACTCCTTCACGGCCCTCGCGATGCGGCGCAGGCCCTCCTCGAGCATGCTGCGCGGGCACGCGACGTTCAGCCGCACATAGGTGCCCGAATTGCGGATGAACGAGCTGCCCGCCTCGAGCAGCACGCCCGCCTTCGCGGCGAAGAACTTCACGAGGTCCGTGCCCGGCGCGGTGTACGCGCCGAGATCGACCCACGCGAGATAGGTCGCCTGCGGCACGCGGTAGACGGCCTTCGGCAGATTCTCCGCGAGAAAATCGCCCAGATATTGCATGTTCCCGTCGAGGTACGCGCGCAGCGCCATCATCCAGTCGTAGCCGTCGCGGTACGCGGCGAGCGCCGCGGCCATCGAGAGGGGATTCTCGTTGCCGTCGTGGCTGGTCTTCCACTGGCTCCGCAGGCCCTCGTCCGGGATGATGATGTTGGAAAAATGCAGGCCCGCGATGTTGAAGGTCTTGCTGGGGGCCATGCAGGTGACGATCCTCCGCGAGTCGGGGAAGAGGCTCGCGAGCGGCGTGTGGCGCAGGCCGGTGCGCAGCAGGTCGCAGTGGATCTCGTCCGAGATGACCCAGAGCCCGTTCTGCAGGCAGATCTCGCCCGCGCGCCGGAGCTCGTCCTTCGTCCAGACGCGGCCCGTGGGGTTGTGCGGGTTGCAGAACAGGCAGACCTTCACGGCGGGGTCGGCGGCCTTGCGCGCGAAGTCGTCGAAGTCGATCGTGTAGTCGCCGTCCGTGTTCACGAGGTCGGAGCAGACGCACCCGAGGCGGTTGTACTGCGCCGCGCCCCAGAACGGCTCGTAGGTCGGGGTCAGGATGAGGAGCTTGTCGCCCTCCCGGCACAGGCGGCCCGCCAGCTCGTAGAGCGCGGGGATGATGCCGTGGGAGATGACGAGCTGCTCCTGCGGGAAGTCCCAGCCGTAGAGCCTGCGGCACCAGGCCGAGAAGGCCTCGTAATAGTCCGGCTCGTAGATGCGCGTGTAGCCGAAGATCCGCTCGTCCACGCGCGCGTGCATGGCCTTCAGAATGCAGTCGGGCGCGGAGAATTCCATGTCCGCCACCCACATCCGCACGACCTCGTCGTCCGGGCAGGGAAGCGGAAAGTCGGGATCGCCCAGCAGATTGCGCTTGAAGCCCTCTACGCTCGTGGCGTTGGTATGCCGGCGGTCGATGATCTCGTCAAAGTTATATCCCATACGGTACCTCCCAGTGGAATTTTCTCCATTTTACCGCGCCGCGCCGGCCAATGCAAGCCGCGGGGCAAAAAAGAGGGCCCGCCGCCCGGTCCCCCGGAACGCGCCGCGCGGGCGCACCGGGAGTGCGTCCGCGCGGATTTTCCGTATGTTACTGCAGGTTGAGGTGCCGCTTCAGCATGATCCAGGTGACGAAATACAAAATCGCTCCGAGGACGAGCTCATAGCCGATGTACCCCCACGCCGCGCTGTGCACCAGGGAGACGATCTGCTCGGGCACCATGGCGGGCCCGGACTCCGGGAAGCTCTGCGCGAGGCTCGCGAAGCCGAAGATGTTCAGGATCCGCAGCACGAACTGGATGGCGAAGAAGAACACCACGGACAGGAGCGTCTTGTGGTTGGCGAAGCTGTGGCCGATCGAGATGGGCGCGTAGAAGCAGAGGCAGCCCGTCAGCATCGTGACGAGGAAGGCCAGAATCGCCTCGAGCACAAACGCCGTGCCGTTCATCGCGTAGTAGCTCGTGAGCTGGCTGAACAGGTCGCGGAAGCCGTTGAACAGGTCGGTCGCCATGCCGGCCTCGTAGGTGACGATGAACCCGGCCAGCAGGTCCACCAGCACGGTGCCGATGAACCAGATGACGGAGACGAACAGCTTCGACCACAGCAGCTCGTGGATGTTCGCGGGCAGCGTGAACATGAGGTAGCCCTGGTCGGTCATGAGGTTCTTGTAGAACCGCGTGATCATCATGACGACCGCGAAGATCACGCTCGCGAACAGCGACACGACGAACAGAAAGATGAACAGCCCGTTGATGAGCGAGAGGATGCCGTTGTCGTTCTTCTCGAGGATCCAGTTGGTCACGCGCGTGAACGCGGCCAGCGCCACCACGACGAGATAGAGCGGCAGGATGAGCCGCGCGGTCGCGCGGAACTCGTGCTTCATCAGTTTTCCCAGCATTTGAATACCTCCCGGAACAGAGCGTCCACCGACTTGCCCTGCTTCTCGCGGATCTCGTCCGCGGAGGACTGCAGGGCGATCTTGCCGCGGTTCAGGAAGATCACGTCGTCGAGGATGTTCTCGACGTCCGCGATCAGGTGCGTGCTGATGATGACGGCGGCCTCGGGGTTGTAGTTGCTGATGATCGTGTGCAGGATGTAGTCCCGCGTCGCGGGGTCGACGCCGCCGATGGGCTCGTCGAGCAGGTACAGCTTGGCCTTGCGGCTCATGACCAGGATGAGCTGCATCTTTTCCCGCGTGCCCTTGGACATCTGCTTGACGGTCTGGCCGGTGGGGATGCTCAGATGGGCGAGCATCTGCTCGGCGGCCTCGCGCTGGAAGTCCGCGTAGAAGTCCTGGAAGAAATCGAGCTGCTGGCGCACGTTCATCCAGTCGATGAGCGCGATGCGCTCGGGCAGATAGGACACGATCGCGCGGGTCCTGGGCGACGGAGCCTCGCCGCCGATCAGGATCTCGCCGGACGTCGGCTGCAGAAGGCCGTTCGCGAGCTTGATGAGCGTCGTCTTGCCGCTGCCGTTGGGGCCGAGCAGTCCGACGATGCGGCCGGGCTCGATCGCGAGATCGACGCCGTCCAGCGCGCAGACCGGGCCGTAGTGCTTGGTCAGGTTTCTGCATTCAAGAATGGGCATTTGTTTCCTCCCCCTCCCGGGTCATCTCCAGCATTTGCATCGTCTGCGCGCGGCCGTAGCCGAGCGAGAACATGGAGATGAGAAAATGTCGGATCTCGCTGCGGGCGAGCTCCTGCTTGATGGTTTCGATTTTTTCGGTATCCTCGGTGACGAATTTGCCGGAGGTTCGCTGCGTGAAGACGAGGCCGTCCCGCTCGAGCTCGCCGAACGCGCGCTGCACCGTGTTGGGGTTGATGCCGGCGTCGGCTGCGAGCTCCCGCACCGAGGGGAGCTTTCCGCCGGGCGCGTACTCGCCCGAGACGACGGCGCGCTTGAGCTGATCGACCAGCTGCGAATAGATCGGCAGATTGTCCTGGAAGTTCCAGGCCATAGGCACACCTCCCTGTGTGTTACTGCATTAAGCGATTAATACAGTAACACAACCCCGGCGCTTTGTCAAGCCCCCGGAAAAATAAATCTGTCCCCGCCGCGCTGCACCGCAGGGAACGGTCTTGACCGTTCCGGGTTCTTTGCGGGGTTCGTTTTCCCCTGCCGGGGCGGCGAGCCGCCCGGGTTTCCCTGGTGGTATTTGCCGGCTTGTCCGTCCCTCCGGGGGCCGATTCTTTCCGCTCGTGCGGAAAGAGTCGGAAGAAAGGCACGCCAAAGGGAAGGGCTTTTTACAAAGCCGCCCTTCCCTTTGGAATCCCATCCTCCGTAATTTGCGACAGATGCGCGCCTTACCCATTACCGTGCGCGTTCCCGGCCTCCGGCCGTGCCGCGCAATCGCACCCGTTCGGGAATGTCGGTGTGCGTGTTCGGCGGTGCGTCCCATGATCCGTACGCCCCTGCAATTTTGTTTGCACCCGTAGGGGCGGGTCTTGACCCGCCCGCCGTAACCCCGTCCTTTTTTTCGGAACGGTCAAGACCGTTCCCTACGGGCCAATGCGAAATTCCGCGCGTCCCCACGGGCGGATACGATCCGCCCCTACGGATTGGTGTGTGGATTGGGATGTCTTCGTAGGGCGGGGGCTTGCCCCCGCGATTTCCCATACAGATCACAATTGCGCGGCACGGCCGGAGGCCGGGCTCGCGCAGGGTAATCGGTAGGGCGAACGCGGCCTGCTGGTTTCGGAGGATGGGATTCCAAAGGGAAGGGCGGCTTTGTGCAAAGCCCTTCCCTTTGGCGTGCCTTTCTTCCGATTCTTTCCGCACGAGCGGAAAGAATCGGCCCCCGGAGGGACGGACAAGCCGCCGAATCCCGCCGAGGCAACCCGGGCGGCTCGCCGCCCCGGCAGGGGAAAACGACACCCTGCCAAAAAGACCGCGGAACGGTCAAGACCGTTCCCTACGGCGTGCCGAATCGGCGGTTCAGAAATATGCCCGCACAAAGAGCCCGCCGCGGACTTGCGTCCGCGGCGGGCCCCTCTTTCCCGTTTTTACCGGAATCCCTCCGCCGCGCGGATGGTGCGCTCGATATCCTCGTCCGTGTGCGCGGCCGAGACGAACATCGCCTCGAACTGCGCGGGCGCGAGATACACGCCCGCGTCCAGCATGTGCCGGAAATACCGCGCGTAGGCCTGCGTGTCGCACCGGGCCGCGTCGTCGTACGTCCGCACGGGCCCCGGCGTGAAGAACACGCTCAAAAGCGAGCCGATCTGGTTGACCGTGCAGCCGGGCAGCGCCGCGCGCAGCCCCTCGGCCAGCCGTCCTGCCTTCTTCTCCAGCCCCTCGTAGAGCGCGCGGTTCCCCTCGAGCCGGCTCAGCATCGCGAGCCCCGCCGCCATGGCCACGGGGTTGCCCGAGAGCGTGCCCGCCTGGTACACCCCGCCCAGCGGCGAGACCTGCTCCATGAGCGCGCGGCTGCCGCCGTAGGCGCCGACGGGCATGCCGCCGCCGATGATTTTGCCGAAGGTGTAGAGATCCGGCGTCACGCCGAAATACTCCGCCGCGCCGCCCGGGGCCAGCCGGAAGCCCGTGATGACCTCGTCGAACACCAGGAGCGCGCCCTCCCTCGTGCAGAGCGCGCGCAGCCCCTCGAGGAAGCCCGGCTCCGGCGGCACGACGCCCATGTTGGCCGCGACCGGCTCGACGATGACGGCCGCGATCTGCCCGGGATTGCCCGCGAAGAGCGCCCGGACGGAGGCGAGGTCGTTGTAGTTTGCCAGAAGCGTGTCCTGCGCGGCCCCGCGCGGCACGCCCAGCGAGTTGGGCGTCCCGTTGGTGAGCAGCCCCGAGCCCGCCTTCACGAGCATCGCGTCCGAGTGGCCGTGGTAGCAGCCGATGAACTTCACGAGCTTGTCCCGGCCCGTCGCCCCGCGCGCCAGGCGCAGCGCGCTCATGACAGCCTCGGTGCCGCTGTTCACCATCCGCACCATCTCGAGCCCCGGCACCATACGGCACATCTGCTCCGCGATCTCGACCTCGCGCGCGGTGGCCGCGCCGAAGCTCAGCCCCTCCGCGCAGGCCGCCAGAACCGCCTCGCGCACGCGCGGCTCGTCGTGCCCCAGGAGCATCGGGCCCCACGAGCACACATAGTCGAGATATTCGTTCCCGTCCTCGTCGCGCATCCGGGCCCCGTGGGCCCCCGCGATGAAGAGGGGGTTGCGCCCGACCGCGCGGAACGCGCGCACCGGGCTGTTGACGCCGCCGGGCAGCACCTTTTCCGCCCGCGCGAAGAGCTCGTCCGATCTTTTCGTCTCCATGCCCGCGCCTCTAGCCGATGTCGCCCGCGCGCATGGCGCCGGCGAGCTCTTTGGCGTAATAGGTGATGAGGATGTCCGCGCCTGCGCGGTAGACGCCTGTCGCGGCCTCGCACATGACGCGGTACTCGTCGATGAGCCCGGCCTTGCCGGCCGTGCGGATCATCGCGTACTCGCCGCTCACGGAGTAGGCGGCCACGGGCAGATTCGTCCCGGCGCGCACCGCGCGGATGACGTCGCCGTAGGACATGGCGGGCTTGACCATGAGGATGTCCGCGCCCTCCTGCTCGTCGGCCGCGGCCTCGCGCAGCGCCTCGCGGACGTTGTGGAAGTCCATCTGATACCCGCGCCGGTCGCCGAAGGCCGGGGCGGAGCCCGCCGCGTCGCGGAAGGGGCCGTAGTAGGCCGAGGCGTACTTGACGGCGTAGGACATGACGGGCAGGCTCGCGTAGCCCGCCTCGTCGAGCGCGCGGCGGATGGAGCCGACGCGGCCGTCCATCATGTCGGACGGCGCGACCATGTCCGCGCCCGCGCGCGCGTGGGAGAGGGCGATGCGGTCGAGATACGGCAGGGTCTTGTCGTTGTCGACCTCGCAGCCGCAGAGCACGCCGCAGTGGCCGTGACTCGTGTATTCGCACATGCAGATGTCGGTCACGAGGTAAATTTCGTTGTGGAACTGCGCGCGCAGCGCGCGAAGCCCCTGCTGCACGACGCCGTTGTCGTCGTAGGCCCCGGAGCCGACCGCGTCCTTGTGCGCGGGCAGGCCGAAGAGCAGGAACTTGTCGACGCCCGCCTCGAGCCCCTCGTCGATGGCCTCGGAGAGCCGGTCGGGGCTGTAGTGGAACTGGCCGTCGAGCGCCGCGATGGGCTCCTTGATATTTTCCCCTTCCGCGATAAAGAGCGGCCAGATGAGCGTATCCGGGCTCATGCGCGTCTCGCGCGCGAGCGAGCGGACGAACGGATCGTGCCGCAGCCGTCTTCCTCTTTGCATGTCAAAATGCCTCCTTCAGATAATCGGCCATGGAATCGAGCGTGGCCGTTTGGGACGTCTCGGTCTGCATCCCCGCCCGCCGGGCGGCCGCCGCGGTCTGCGGGCCGATGCAGAGCGCCCGCACGCGGGAAAATTCCGTGAAGCCGCCGAGCCGGCAGGACGCCGCGAAGCTCTCGGCCCCGCTCGCGCTCGTGAAGAGCACGAAGTCGAAGCTGTCCGGCGCTTCGCCCTCGTAGGGCAACGGCAGCGTCTCGTAGACGGGCACCTCGCGCGCGTCCGCGCCCGCGGCCAGGAGCTTTTCCCGCAGCACGGGATTGCCCTTCTCCGCGCGCAGCAGCCAGACCTGCCCGCGCGCGAAGCCCCGCTGCACGAGCTCGTCGGCCAGCGCCTCCGCGTCGTAGCGCGCGGGGACGAGATCGGCCGAAAGGCCGTATTCCCGCAGGGCGGCGGCGGTGCCGCTGCCGACGGCCGCCAGCTTCACGCCGCCGAAGGCCCGCGCGTCGAGCCCGGCCGCGAGGAGCCGCTCCAGGAACGTGCGCACGCCGAAGGCCGAGGTGAACACCGCGCAGCCCGCAAGCGCGGGCAGCGGAAAGTCCAGCGGCACGGTCCGGACCGCGGGCCTGCAGACGACCTGCGCGCCGAGCGGGCGCAGCTTCTCCGCGAGCCGGCCGGCGCTCGCGCCGGGCGCCGTCACGAGCAGCTTTTTCCCGAAGAGCGGCGCGGCCGAAAACCAGTCGAACTGACCGGACAGCGAGCACACCCGCCCCACGACGATGAGCGCCGGGGAGACGACCTTCTCCCGCTCGACCACGCCGCGGATCTTCTCCAGCGTCGAGACGAACTTGCGCTGGTTGGGCCGCGTGCCGTTTTCGATGACGGCGCAGTCCATGTCCCCCGGCATCCCGGCCGCGAGCAGGCCCGCGGCGATCTCGCCGCAGGTGGCGACCGACATAAGGAACACCAACGTGCCGTTCAGGCGCACGAGCGCCTCAAAATCCAGCCCCAGCGCCCCGTTTTCGCGCCGGTGGCCCGTGATGAAGTGCACGGAGGCGCAGAAATCGCGGTGCGTCACGGGGATGCCCGCGTAGGCCGTGGCCGCGATGGGCGACGGCACGCCCGGCACCACCTCGAAGGGGATGCCGCGCGCGGCGGGGATCTCCAGCTCCTCGCCGCCCCGGCCGAAGAGGAAGCAGTCGCCGCCCTTGAGCCGCACGACCGTCTTGCCCTCGAGGGCCTTTTCGACGAGAATCTCGTTGATCCTGTCCTGCGGGACGGGGTGGCTGCCGGAATTTTTGCCGACGTTGATCTGCTCCGCCCCCGCGGGCATCATGGCGAGGATGTCCTCCCCGACCAGCCGGTCGTAGACCACGACGTCGGCGCTTTTCAGCGCCTTCTCGCCCTTCCGGGTGAGAAGGCCCGCGTCGCCGGGGCCCGCGCCGACCAGAATGATTTTTCCAGGCTTCATCTGCATTCCTCCCGCATCCGCGCGGCCAGCCGCGCGCCCAGCCGCTCCGCCTCGCGGCGCGGCCCCGAGAGCCGGTCCCGGCGCGCCTCGCCGCCCGGCCCCACATAGAGCCCCGTGAGCTCGATCGTATCGCCCCTCAGCACCGCGTGGCCCGCCGTGGGCGACGAGCAGCCGCCGTCAAGCGCGCGCACGAACGCCCGCTCGCAGAGGGCCGCGTCCCAGGCGTCCGCGTCGTGCAGGCCCGCCAGCACGGTCCTGTCGAAGTCCGCCCGCGCCTGCAGGGCCAGAATCCCCTGGCAGGCGGCGGGCAGCATCTCGTCCGCCGTAAAATACCGCGACACGCGGCTCTCCAGCCCCAGCCGGCGGAGCCCCGCGGCGGCCAGACACAGCGCGCCGTACTGCCCCTCGTCGAGCTTCCGCAGCCGCGTCAGCACGTTGCCGCGCACGGGCGCGACCGCGCAGCCCGGAAAGAGCCTCTGCAGCTGCAGGCTCCGGCGCAGGCTCGAGCAGCCGATGGGCTTCGCCCCGTCGCGCGGCGCCCCGCCCTCGGGCAGCACCAGCACGTCGCGCTCGTCCTCCCGCGCGCTCACGCCCACGAGCGGAATGCGCGGGTCGACCGCCATCGGCACGTCCTTCAGACTGTGCACGAGCAGGTCGGCCTCGCCCCTGAGCAGCGCGGCCTCGAGCTCCTTGGTGAAGAGCCCCTTGCCGCCCGCCTGGTCGAGCGTCCTGTCCAGAATCACGTCCCCGGTCGTCTTCCAGGTGCGGATCTCCACGTCCAGCCCGGGGTGCAGGGCCAGCAGCCTGTCCCGCACCAGCTCCGCCTGGACGACGGCCAGCCGGCTCTCCCGGCTGCCGATCACAAGCTTATTCGCCATGCAGCGCCTCCCGGATCTTTTTGGCGGCGGCGGCCACCTCGGCGTGGGCGCTGCCGTCTCCGCACACGCCCACAGTCACGCGGCCGCTCTCGGCCACGGCGGGGAAGAAGAAGCTGCACTCGTCGCGCTCGTCCGCGATGCTCGCGAACACGCCGCGGTGCCGCGCGAGCGAGGCGACGCGGTGGTTGACCGCGCGGCTGTCCGTCGCCGCGAGCACGAGGAACGCGTCCTCGAGGTCGCCCTCCTCGAAGGGCCGCCTGCGGCACTCGAGCCGCCCCGCGGCCTCCATCTCGAGGATCTCCTCGCGGATCTCCGGGGCCACGACGGTGATCTCAAAGGTAAAGCGCGCGAGCGTGCGCACGCGGCGCGCCGCGATCTTCCCGCCGCCCACGACGAGGGCCTTTTTCCCCGTACAGGCCACGAAGAGCGGGAAATGCGTCCGCTCCGGCTCCTGGGTCAGCCGGTCGCGCCCGGTCTCCCAGCGCGTGAGCTCCCGCCAGCCGTCGTCGAGATACGGCTTCATCTGCTCCATCGCGGCCGCGCGCGCGCCCTCGCGCGCCTCGCGCGAGGAGACGGCGTCGATGTCGTAGAGCGCGACGCCGGGCAGCAGCCCCACGGCGGGGTCGATGTCCCGCGGCATCGCGAGATCGAGAAACACGCGCGGCAGGCGGGCCATGCCCGCGAGCTCCCGCGCCGTGATCGTGCAGTGGGGGCTCGCCGTCGCGCTCACGACGGCGTCGAACTCGCCCAGATGCGCGTACCGCTCCTCGTAGGGCAGGATCGCCACGCCCTCGGGGATCGCGGCGTCCGCGTGGCGGTACTGCCGCAGCGTCATCGCGACGCGGCAGCCCGCGCGCGCGAGCGTGTCCGCGCAGAGCCGGCCGATTTCGCCGTTGCCGATCACGAGCACGCGCTCACAGTCCCCGCGCTCGCGCAGGATCTCGCGCGCGGCCGCCGCGACGTTGCAGTCGCCGTGGGAGAAGCGCAGCTCCGTCTTGACGCGCTTGGCGGCCGTGATCGCCTGGCGGAAGAACACCTCGAGCGCGCTGTCCGGCGCGCGGTGCTCCCGCGCGAAGGCAAGCGCCGCCTTCACCTGCGCGAGGATCTGGTCCTCGGCGAAGATGCTCGAAAGCGCCCCCGAGGCCAGCGCCGCCAGATGGTCGAAGCAGCCGCGCCCGGCCTTCGTCTCGTGCGGCCGCTCCGCCGCGCCCAGCAGGGCGAAGGGGTCGAAGAAGGCCCCCTCCTGCAGCGAGAGATAGATTTCCGTCCGGCTGCAGGTCGAGATCACCGCCGCGCCCAGCACCTCGGGGCGGCTCTTGGCGGCCTCCAGCACGGCGGCCTGCCGCGCCGGCGTGAGCGCGTAGCACTCGCGCCCGGCGGCGTCCGCCAGCCGGTGATCCACGCCGGACATGATGACATTCATGGCAATTTTCCTTCCGGTTTACAGTTTGCGCCCCACGGCGCGGTATAAAAGCGCGTTGCAGATCGCGGCGGCGACGTTGCTGCCGCCCTTGCGTCCGCGCGCGACGATGTACGGGGCCTTCGCGGTGAGGATCAGCTCCTTGCTCTCGACCACGTTCACGAAGCCCACCGGCACGCCGATGACGAGCGCGGGGTCGAGCAGTCCGTCCTCCATGAGCTCATACAGCCGGATGAGCGCCGTCGGCGCGTTGCCGACCGCGAACACGACGGGCCCGGGCAGCTTCGCCGCGCGCTCCATCGAGGCGGCCGCGCGCGTGGTGTTCTCCCGTTTCGCGGCCTCGGCGATCTCCGCCTCCGCCATGTAGCAGACGACCCGCACCCCCAGCTTCTCGCAGGCGGCCTTGTTGACGCCCGCGCAGGCCATGTTCGTGTCGGTCACGATCACGGCTCCTTTTTTGAGCGCCGCGACGCCCGCCTCGGCCGCCCCGGGCGAAAAGACGAGGTTCTCCGCGTAGTCGAAGTCCGCCGTCGTGTGGATGACCCTTTTAATGATGTCGGCGTTCTCCTCCGGCAGCACGCGCGCGCCCAGCTCCTGCGAGATGAGCTCCATGCTCCGTTTTTCGATCTCGTTCGGCAGATACCGTTCCAGTTCCACTTTCATGCGCTGACCTCCATTATACGCCCTCGTCGAGGATCCTGTAAATCATCTTCATGTCGAGACTCTTGCGCAGCGCGGCCGCCAGCAGGTCGTACTGGGTCTGCTTGTAGACCGCGAAGTCCATGCTTCTCGCGGCCGCCGCGGTGATGCCCCGCTTTTGGAGCAGCAGCGCCACCAGCTTTTCCGCGAGCTCGCCCTCGTCGAAGAGCCCGTGCACATAGCTGCCGAACACCGCGCCCTGCGCGCAGCCGTCCTGCCCGCCGCCCGGCGAGAGCGACGCGAAGGGCGCGCCGCCGGGGTCGGTCCTGCCCATGTGGATCTCGTACCCCTCGAACGAGGCGCCCGAGAGCGGCGCGAAGAAGCCCTCGAGCCGCCCGACCGTGCCGCTTCTTCTCGTGCGCGTCTTTTCGCGCGCGAACTCGGTCACGCCCGGAAGCAGGCCCATCCCGCGCAGCTCGCCGCCGTGCTCGACGCCGTAGGGGTCCGAGATCCGCTCGCCCAGCATCTGATACCCGCCGCACACGCCCACCACAGGCGTGCCGTCCGCGCTCAGGCGCAGAATGCGCGCCTCCAGCCCGTTCTGCCGCAGCCAGAGGAGGTCTCCCATCGTGTTCTTGGTGCCGGGCAGCAGGATGAGATCGGGGCTTCCCAGCTCGTCCGGCCTCGAGACGTAGCGCACGGACGCGCACTCGAAGCGCCCCAGCGAGACGAAGTCCGTGAAATTCGAGATGTGCGGCAGGCGGATGACCGCGAGATCCAGAAGGCCCTCGGCCTTCCGGCGCTCGAGGCGCGGGGCCAGGCTGTCCTCGTCGTCGAGATCGAGCTCGAGATACGGCACGACGCCCGCCACGGGGATGTCGATGTACGACCGCAGAAGGTCGAAGCCCGGGCGCAGGATCGACTCGTCGCCCCGGAACTTGTTGATGACGAAGGCCTTCACGAGCCGCTGCTCGTCCTCCGGCAGCAGCTTCACGGTGCCGTAGAGCGCGGCGAAGACGCCGCCGGGGTTGATGTCCCCCACCAGCAGCACCGGGGCCTTGGCGATCTTGGCCATGCCCATGTTCACGAAGTCGCCCCGCGAGAGGTTGATCTCCGCGGGGCTGCCCGCGCCCTCGAGCACCATGACGTCGTTTTCCGCCGCCAGCGACTCGTAGGCCCGCACGACGGCCGGGCGCAGCCGCTCCTTGTAGGCGTAGTATTCCCGCGCGCCCATCGTGCCCACGACCTCGCCGTTCACGATGACCTGGCTGCCCGTGTCGTTCGTCGGCTTGAGCAGGATGGGGTTCATCCGCACCTCGGGCTCGCGGCCCGCGGCCTCGGCCTGCATGACCTGCGCGCGGCCCATCTCGAGCCCGTCCGCCGTCACGAAGCTGTTGAGCGCCATGTTCTGGCTCTTGAAGGGGGCGACGCGGTAGCCGTCCTGACTGAAAATGCGGCAGAGGCCCGCCGCGACGAGGCTCTTGCCCGCGTTCGAGGTCGTGCCCTGCACCATGATGGATCTTGCCATGTCAGATCTCCCGATTTCCCAAAATTTCCTGTACGGCGGCCAGAAACCGCACGTTTTCCGGGTGCGTGCGCACGGCCGCGCGGCAGTATCCGGGGCCGAGCCCGCGGTAGTTCGCGCAGTCGCGCAGCAGGATCCCGCGCGGCAGGAGCTTTTCGCAGAGCGCCGGGTCGGGGCTCCGGAAAAAGAGGTAGTTGGCCTCTCCGCCCAGCTCCGCGGCCCCGGCCGCGCGCAGCCCCTCCAGCAGAAAGGCCCGCTCCGCGCGCACGAGCGCGCGCGCCTTTTTCACATAGTCGTCCTCGCGCAATGCCGCGATGCCCGCGGCCTGCGCCGGGCCGGACACGGCCCAGGGCTGCCCCGCCGCGATCAAATCCCGCGCCAGCGCCGCGTCCGCCGTCGCCGCGTAGCCGAGCCGCAGGCCCGGCATCGCGTAGAGCTTCGTGAACGCCCGCAGCAGAACGAGATTGGGGTACGCCTCCAGCCGGTCCTGCAGGGAGCCGGCCGCCGGGTCGTCCAGAAACGGCACGAAGCACTCGTCGAGCACCAGCACGGCCCCGGCCGCGCGGCAGGCCTCCAGGATCTCCAGCAGCAGCGGGCGCGGGATCGCGCGCCCCGTGGGGTTGTTCGGCTGGCAGAGGAACACCAGCCCCAGCCCGGGGGTGATCGCCTGCAAAAACCGCCCGGTCAGCTCGAAATTCTCCTGCGCGCGCAGCTCGAAAAACGCCGTCTCGCAGCCGACCGTCCCGAGCGCCGCCTCGTATTCAAAAAAGCCCGGCGCCGTCACGAGCGCGCGCGCGGGTCTGCGCGCGAGCGCCAGCCGGTAGATGAGATCGGCCGCGCCGCAGCCGCAGACGAGCTGCCCGGGCCGCAGGCCGGTCTTCCCGGCGATGGCCTCGCGCAGCCGGCGGCACTGGGGGTCGGGGTATTCGTCCGCGCGGCCGAGCGCCTCCGCCGCCGCGCGGCGCACGCCCTCCGGCAGCCCGAGCGGGCTGATGTTCGCGGAAAAGTCCAGCGGCTCCCGCCCGAATCTGCGCAGGTAGCCCTCGACGTCGCCGCCGTGTTGATGCTGCATGATGGTTGCTCCTCAGAAAATCAGGATCGCCGCGAGCCGCGCGGCGGCAAAGAGCGCGAGGCAGAGCCCCGCCGTGCGGTACATGAGGCGGTTCGCTGCCGGGATGTCCGCCGGGACGACCGGGCGCAAATCGTCCCCGATCGTCTTTTTGTGCACCAGCTCGCCGAAGTAGTACGCGTCCCCCGCGAGCTGCACGCGCAGCGCGCCCGCCATGGCGGACTCGGTCTGCGCCGAGTTGGGGCTCTTGTGGTTGTAGCGGTCGCGCCGGAACACGCGCCAGGCGTTCTTCCCGTCGAAGCCGCCCAGATGCGCCGCCAGCGCCATGAACACGCCCGCGATGCGCGCGGGGAGGAAGTTCAGAACGTCGTCCAGCCGCGCGGCGGCGGTGCCGAAGTAGCGGTACCGCTCGCTGCGGTAGCCCACCATGGAGTCCATGGTGTTGACGGCCTTGTACAGAAGGCCCAGCGGCGCGCCGCCGAGCAGCAGGTAGAACAGCGGGGCGACGACGCCGTCGGAGGCGTTCTCGGCCACGGTCTCGACCGCGGCCTTCGTGACGCCCGCCTCGGTGAGCGCGCCGGTGTCCCGGCCCACGATCCAGCCCACCTGCGTCCTCGCGAGGGGCAGATCGCCCGCCGCGAGCGCGTCGTAGACCTTCATGCTCTCTTTTTTGAGGCTCTTCGCCGCGAGCAGCTGGAAGCACCAGAAGCTCTCGAGCGCGAACCGCGCCCAGACGCTCACGCGCCCGAGCCAGCGCAGAAGAAAGAACGCCGGGACGAACGACACGGCCAGCATCAGCGCGGCCAGCACCCCGCCCGCCAGGCGCTCGCCCGTCTTCGTCGCGGGGAAGACGCGGCGCAGCAGCTTTTCCAGCAGCGCGATCAGCTTTCCGAACAGCACCACGGGATGCGGCAGCCAGCGGGGGTCGCCGAAGGCGAGATCGAGCGCCGCGCCCAGCGCGGCGGTCAGCAAAATCTCCATCAGCGTCCCTCCCGGTAGTCCTTCGCCGCCTGTACGAAGCGCGCGGCCGCGGCCGGAAGCGCGTAAAAATACAGGTGCGGGAAGCCCGCGAACACGCGGCCCGCCGCCTGCACGCAGGGCCACTCGGTCTCGCGCAGCGCCTTGCGCGCCGTGCAGGCGCGGCCGCAGTCGCCGGCCTCGTAATAGTGGAACTCGTGCGCGGGCAGCTGCTCGCCCTTTTTGAGCAGCAGCGTGTCCTCCTCCGCCGTCAGCGTCACGTAGCCGAACCGGCGCAGCTTGCCTGTGTACCAGCCCTCGCCGGGCAGCACGCCCGCCATGGGGTACGACTGCCCGCCCGGCTCCGCGAGCGCGTCCAGCAGATAGAGGAACCCGCCGCACTCGGCGAACACGGGCATCCCGGCCTCCGCGGCCGCGCGGACGGCCCGGCGCATGCTCTCGTTCCGCGAGAGCGCCCCGGCCCAGAGCTCGGGGTAGCCGCCGCCGAGATACAGAGCCGACGCGTTCCCGGGCAGCGCCGCGTCCTCGATGGGGGAAAATTCCCTGAGCCGCGCGCCGAGCTTTTCCAGCAGCGCGAGATTCTCGCGGTAGTAGAAGCAGAAGGCGCGGTCGCGCGCGACCGCGATGACGGGCTCGCCTGGGATCCTCTCCGGCAGCGCCGGGGGCTCCGCCTCGAGTTCCGGCGCGCTTGCGGCCAGGGCCAGCAGCGCGGGGATGTCCGCGTTCTGCTCGAGGCTGTCCGCGATGCGGTCGAGCTTTTCGAGCAGGTGCTCGACCTCCGCCGCCGTGACAAGCCCCAGATGGCGGCTCTCGAGCGAAAACGCCTCGTCGTTCGGCAGAAAGCCCAGCACGGGCACGCCGCACTGCCGCTCGATGAGCGGCTTCACAAGCGCGTACTGCATGGCGGTGCAGCGGTTCAGCAGCACCGCGCGGATGCGGCTGTCCGGCCGGAAGGCCAGAAAGCCGGAGACGAGCGCGCAGAGGGAGACCGACGTTCCCCGCGCGTCGACGAGCAGCACGGCGGGCGTTTCGGTCGCGCTCGCGAGGTGCCAGGCCGAGGCGCGGTCGGTCGTGCCGCCCAGCCCGTCGTAATAGCCCATGACGCCCTCGAGCACCGAAAGATCGCAGCCCCGGCTGCCCTCCAGCAGAAGGGCGCGGACGGTCTGCTCGGGGGTGAAGAACAGGTCGAGGTTGCCGGACCTCGCGCCCAGCACCTCGCTGTGGAAGAGCGGGTCGATGTAGTCCGGGCCGCATTTGAAGGCCGCGGGCCGCAGCCCCCGGCGCTGCAGCGCGCGCAGAAGGCCGCAGACGAAGGTCGTCTTGCCGCCGCCGGAGCGCGGCGCGGCCACGAGCAGTCTCGGAGCGGGCGCCCTCATGGCATGTCCTCCCCGCCGGCCGAGAGCAGAAAGATGGGATTCTGCGCCGTCATCATGTGGTACGGCCCGACCGCGCGCGAGCGGCTGACCGAGATCTGCGCGAGCTCGATGCCGGAATAGCCCAGCGCCTTGAGGCTCTCCAGCCCCTCGGCGAGCGTTTCGGCCGCGATGGCGCTCACCACGACGCGCGCCGCGGGGTTCTTTTCCCTGACGCAGGCGAGGATCTCGCGCAGATTGCCCCGGCTCCCGCCCACGAACACGCGCGCGGGCGCGGGCAGCGGCGCGAGCGCCGCGGGGGCCTTGCCCTCCGCCAGGCGCAGGTTGTACGCGCCGAACTTCCCGCGGTTTTCGCGGATGAGCGCGCACGCCTCCGGCACGCACTCGACCGCCCAGACCTTCAGAAACGGCGAGAGCAGCGCCAGCTCGACGGACACCGAGCCCGTCCCCGCGCCGACGTCCCAGACCGTCTCGCCGGGGCGCGCGCCGAGCTTCGCGAGCACGGCCGCGCGCACCTCCTGCTTCGTCATGGGCACCTCGCCGCGCGAAAACGCCTCGTCGGGCAGGCCGGGCGCGCGCCTGGGGGGCAGCTCCGGCCTGGTGATCCAGACGGCGCTGAGGGGCGCGAACGAGTACTCGGCCAGCTCCGCCGCCGTTCCCACGCGCACGGCCTCGTCCGGATAGGAGAGATTTTCCCCCACCGCGGCCTCGGCGCCGCCCAGCCCGGCGTCCGTCAGCTCCCGCAGAAGGCTCTGCGCCGTCGTCTTCCCGCCCGTGAGGAAAAAGCTCTCGCGCGCGGCCAGCACCGAGCCGACCGCGTCGCAGTCCTGCCCGTGCGCGCTGTAAAGCGCCGCGTTCTGCCAGGGCCTGCGCAGCCGCGCGGCCAGATACTGCACGGTCGTGACGCCGCAGAGAACCTCCGCGCCCTCGGGCAGAAGCGGCAGCAGCCCCGCCGCGCCGCTGTAAAAGCCCGTGTCGCCGCTCATCACGACGGCGGCTCTGCGGCAGTCCGGGTGCGCCGCGAGGATGGCCGCGATGGCGGCCGGGGCGATGGCCTCGGCGCGCTCGCCCCGGGCCTCCGGCGGCAGGGCCGCGAGCATCCGCTTCGCGCCCACCACCAGCTCCGCCTCCGCGATCGCGCGGCGCGCGCCCTGGGTCAGGGTGTCGGGATTGCCCATCCCGATGCCGACGACGGATACCTTCATGCGCGCTTCCTCCTTATGATCTCCAAAACCTCGTCGTACGAAAGCCCCTCGTCGCGCGGGCGGCGCACGACGAACACCGCCGCGCCGCACCGCCCGGCGGCCTCGAGCTTTTCGGGGAAGCCCCCCGCCGCCCCGCCGTCCTTCGTGACGAGCGAGGCGATCTCGTGCGTTTTCAGATCGCGCACGTTCTGCTCCACGCCGAACGGCCCCATGGCCGCGATGATGTGCTCCTCCGGCAGCCCCGCCGCCAGACAGCGCGCGCGGGACTCCTCCGTCGGCAGCACGCGCGCGTAGACGCGCGCGGCAAAGTCCGGGATCCCGGCGTAGGCCGCGATCTGGTTGGCGCCCGTCGCGGCCAGAATGTTGCCGGGCCGCGCGCCCGCGGCCCGCGCGGCCTCGGGCAGCGTGTCGAAAAACAAACAGCCGGGGGCCTCGCTCTCCGGGCGGAGCAGCCGCAGATAGGGCGCGCCCGCGGCCTTCGCCGCCGCGCGCAGATTCCGGCTGACCTCCACGGCGTAGGGGTGCGTCGCGTCCACGACGAGCGCGAAATTTCCCTCCGCCAGCAGCTTTTCCATCTGCCCCTCGTCCAGCCGCCCCTCGCGCACCTGCAGATGTCCGGCGGGGGCGAAGAAGCCCGCGCCGTACTCCGTGGCGACGCTCGCGGTCACGTCCCAGCCCAGCCGGGCGGCCGCCTCGGCCAGCTCGCGGCCCTCGGTCGTCCCCGCGAAAACGAGCAGCTTCATCGCATCTCCCGCTTTCTCTCGTAGCCGCGCGGCGTCACGAGCCGCCCCGCGAGCTCCTTCGTCTCGCTGTTGCCCACGAAGACCGTGCAGAACATGTCGAGCCGCTCGTCCTTCAGCTCCGCGAGCGTCAGAACGCGGCTCTGCTGGCCCTCGCGGCCGATGTTGCGCACCCAGCCGCAGAGCGTGCCGGGCGCCTTGTAGCGCAGCAGCAGCTCGCAGGCCCTCTGCAGATAGTCCGCGCGCTTGTGGCTCGCGGGGTTATAGAGCGCGATGCAGAAATCGCCCTCGGCCGCGAGCAGCAGCCGCTTTTCGATCGTCTCCCACGGCGTCAGCAGATCGGACAGCGAGATGACCGCGAAATCGTGCGACAGCGGCGCGCCCAGCACCGCGGCGCCCGAGAGGGCGGCGGTCACGCCGGGGACGACGGAGATCTCCACGCCCGCGAACTCGCCCGCGAGCTCGTACACGAGCCCCGCCATGCCGTACACGCCCGCGTCGCCGCTGCACACAAGGGCGACGGACCTGCCCTCGGCCGCGGCCGAGAGCGCCATGCGGCAGCGGTCGATCTCCCGCGTCATGGGCGTCGTCAGAACGGGCTTGTCCGGGTACAGCGGGCGCACGAGGTCGATGTACACCCCGTAGCCGCAGAGCACGTCGGCCTCGTCCATGGCGCGCAGCGCAGCGCCGGTCATAAGCGCTTTGTCCCCAGGCCCGAGGCCCACGACGGTCAGTCTTCCCATGCTGTTTCCTCCTCAAATTGCAGTGAAACCGCCTGCTCGGCGGCCGCGGCGGTCACGCCGTCCGCCGCGTATTTCCGCACGCGGAGCGGCCCGCCCCGCGCGCCCAGCACGGCGCTGCGCTCGCAGACGCAGTCCGTCCCGGTGGTGGTTTTGACAAAATCCGAGCCCGAGAACGTCCCCGGCAGCGCGTTGAGCGCCTCCGCCGGGAAGGTCTCAAAGGGCAGGCTCCGGGCCGCGCAGAAGGCCAGCAGCCCCGGCTCGTCCTTTTTTAAGTCGATCGAAAAAACGCCGGACACGGCCTCCATGCGGTAGCCGCTCTCCGCCAGCGCGGCGCGCACGGTCCTCTCCACGGCCTCCGCCGCGACCCCGCGCCGCGTCCCGACGCCGAGCGCCAGCGCGCGCGGCACCAGGATCAGCGCCTCGCCCGCGTCCCCGGTCCCGGCCGTGACGCGCACGTCGCACGGCCCCTCCGGGACCGGCTCGACGCCCCTGGGCGCCTTGCCCGCGACGGGCCAGTCGCTGTACAGCCGCACCGTGCCGCCCGCGAGCAGCTTGCCGGACACGCGCTTGATCCTCCCGGGGTTGAGAATCGCCAGCCCCTGCGATTTGGCCCAGACGTCGACCGCGAAGAGATGGCGCGTGTCGGTCGCGGTCGTCGTGACGCACACCGCGCCGAGCCGGTCCGCGAGCGTCCGCGCGAGCGCGTTCGCCCCGCCCACGTGGCCCGCGAGCAGCGGGATGACGAAGCGCCCGTCCTCGCTCAGCACGAGCACGGCCGGGTCCGTCAGCTTGCTGACGACGTGCGGCGCGACGGCGCGCACGCAGATGCCCGCCGCGCCCACGAACACGAGCGCGTCGGAGCCGGCGAACGCCTCCGCCGTCCAGGCGCGGAGCTCGCGCTTTCCCTCGCCCCAGCCGCGCGCGGCGTCCGCCCGCCAGCCCAGGCGCTCCAGCTCCGCGGCCGCGCAGTCCGCCAGCGCCCCGCCCCGCTCGGTGAAGGCGATGAGACTAGCCCTCATGGCCGGCCTTCCGGTAGCCCGTCGTGAACGACGGGTCGTAGAGCTTCGAGCGCTCGTAGCCGCAGCCGAGGAAGTCGCCCACGGTGATGAGCGCGGTCCTCGTGATGTTGTTCTTTCGGGCGGTCTCGGCCAGGGTGCCGACCGTGCAGGCGAACACCCGCTCGTCCGGCCAGGTGGCCTTGTAGACGATCGCGGCGGGGGTATTTTCGGTGTACGCGCCCTGCAGCAGCTCCGCCTGCAGCTCCGGCAGCAGCGACGACGAGAGGAACACCACCATCGTGCTGCCCGCCTTCGCGAGATTGTGCACCGCCTCGCGCTCGGGCACGGGCGTCCGCCCGGCCATGCGCGTGATGATGACGGTCTGGCTCACGCCGGGCAGCGTGTACTCGGCCTTCAGGGCCGCGGCCGCGCCGCAGAAGCTCGACACGCCCGGCACCACCGCGTATTCAATGCCCTGCTCGGCCAGCGCGTCCATCTGCTCGCGGATGGCCCCGTAGAGGCACGGGTCGCCCGTGTGCAGGCGGACGGTCGTCTCGCCCTTCTGCTCCGCCTCGCGGATGATCGTTTCGACCTGCTCGAGCGTGAGATACGCGCTGTCGTGCAGGCGGCACCCGGGCCGGCAGTATTTCAGAACCTCGGGGTTGACGAGGCTGCCCGCGTAGATGACGACGTCGGCCTCGCCCAGCAGCTTCGCGCCGCGCACCGTGATGAGATCCGGCGCGCCGGAGCCCGCTCCCACAAAATAGACCATCGCGTTTTCCCTCCTACGGCTTCACGATCATGGTCGTGAAATAGCTGATCTCGTCCGAGGCCTCCTCCAGACGGCGGCAGATCTTCTCGTCCGGCAGCCCGCAGTTCTGCACGAGCTGCGTCCTGTCCGCGAGACCCGCCCGCCTTATGGCCGCGCGCACGGCGGGCATCGCCCGCCCCGTCTTCATGAGCACCTTCGTGCCCGGAAGGCGCAGCGCCTCGTCCACGGCCATCCCGCCCGCGGGCAGGATGTGCAGCGGCTCGTTCATCTCCGTGAGCCCCGTGCCGAGCGCCGCCGCGACCGCGCAGAAGCTCGGCACGCCGGGGATCATCACGGACTCGAAGCCGTCCGCGCGCAGAAGCTCCATCATATAGGCGAACGTCGAGTAGACCGACACGTCGCCCAGATTCAGCATCGCGACGTCGCGGCCCTCGCGCAGCTCGTTTTCCAGCGTGTCCGCCGCCGCGCGGTGGCTGGCCGCGAGCTCGGCGGGGTCGCGCGTCATGGCGAACTCGAGATTGAGGATCGTCTTGCCCGTGAGATCGGCCGCGCCGGACGCGATGTCCAGCGCCAGCGTCTTTTCCCCCGCCGTCCGCGGCGCCGCGACCACGGGGCAGCGCTCCAGAATCCGGACCGCCTTCACGGTCATCAGCTCCGGGTCGCCCGGGCCGACGCTCACGCCGTACAAAATACCGTATTTCATGGCCGCAGCCTCCACTCGTTCCAGATTTTTTGTCCCTCGTCCGTCGCGCCGAGCAGCCCGTATTCGCGGCTGAAGGTCGCGGCGCCCGCGCGCAGGCGGCCCGCCCGCGCGGCCAGGTGCGCCTGCACCTTCTGCAGGATCGTCCCCATGACGGCCTCCCGCAGCCCCGCGCCGTCCAGGATCGCGAGGCAGGCGTCCGAGGTCGGGCTCTCCATGAGCGCGCGCAGCGTCTTCTGATCCGCGCCCGCCAGCGCCGCGTGCGCCGTGAAGATCTCGGCGCGGCAGTCGGCCGTGCGCGAGTGCGTGTTCATGACGCCGCCCGCCAGCTTCACGAGCTTGCCCAGATGCGCCACGATGAGCGCCGTCTCGTAGCCCGCGTCCGCGGCCAGATCCAGGCTGTCGCCGAAGAAGTTCGAGATCGTCACGCGCGGGATGCGCTCCGGCAGGCCCATCTGCGGCAGAAATTCCGCGCCGTAGTTGCCGGGGATCAGGATGACCTCCCGTGCGCCGCGCGCCGCGTGCGCGCGCAGCTCGACCGCGATCGTGTCGACGAGCGCCTGCGCGCTCATGGGGCGGACGATGCCGCTCGTGCCGAGGATGGAGATCCCGCCCTCGATGCCGAGCCGGGGATTGAAGGTCTTTTGGGCGATCTCCCCGCCCCCGGGCACGGAGATCGTGATTTTGAGCCCGTCCGCGCAGCCCGCGCGGCGGCGCTCGTCCTCCGCCGCGCGCGCGATCATGCGGCGCGGCACCGTGTTGATGGCCGCGGCCCCGACCGGCTGGTCGAGCCCCGGCTTCGTGACGCGGCCGACGCCCTCGCCGCCGTCGATCTCGACGCCGGCGGGCGCCTTCTCCGCCCGCGCGCAGATGAGCGCGCCGTGCGTCGCGTCGCAGTCGTCGCCGCCGTCCTTCCGGACCGCGTAAAAGGCAAAGCCCAGCCGCGCCGTCTCGGCCGTCACGCGGATGCCCGCGGGCGTGTCGAGCGAACACTCGGCGACCGTTTCGCCCGTCAGCAGCTCGCGGCAGGCCGCCGCGGCCGCCATCGCGGCGCAGGTGCCCGTCGTGTAGCCGCAGCGCAGCCGCTTTCCGTCCGCGAGCACATATTCCTCAAGCGCCATGCTCCGCCGCCTTTCGCGCGTGCTCGCAGTAGAGCGCGCGGATCTCCTCGTACTGCCCGAGCCCGCGCACCACGGCGCGCGTCTCGATGCCCGCCGCGCGGAACTGGGACAGCCAGCTCGTGGGCCCCGGCCCCGTCATGTCGTTCTGCGCGTGGTCGCCCGCGACGAGCATGAGCGGCGTCAGCACGGCCCTGCGATAGCCCCGCTCGCGCACGCAGTTCATGGCCGCCGAGAGGTCGGGCCACGCCTCGACCGTGCCGATGCACACGTCGCGCATCCCGGCGCGCTGGGCGTAGTAGTCCATGGCGGCGTAGACCGTGTTGCAGAAGTGGCCCGTGCCGTGGCCCATGAGCACGAGCGCCTCGTCCTTTTCGCGCGCGACGTGCGCGCGGACGGCCGCGAGCACGGCGCCGATGTCGTCGTAATCGCTCAGAAGCGGCAGCCCCAGCCGCACGCGGTCGAAGCGCCCGGCGTGCTCTTTTAAAAGGGCCGAGAGCTTGTCGTATTCCTCGCCGCGGATGAGGTGCGTCGGCTGGCAGAGCAGCTCCCGCGCGCCGTCGCGCTCCATCTGCGCGAGCGCGTCCTCCACGCCGCTCACCCCGATGCCGCGCGCCGCGAGCGCGCGCCGCACCATGCCGCTCGTGAACGCGGTGTAGAGCGCGTGGTCGGGGAACGCCGCCGCGAGCGCGCGCTCGGCCGCGCCGATGGTCTTTTCCCGCGTGTCGTCGTAGCTCGTGCCGAAGGACACGACAAAAAGCGCTTTTTGAGCCATGGTGAACCTCCAAAAAGAACATCCCTCCGGTGCCCGGAGGGATGTTCTGAATGCCGCACTGCTGCCGCGTCCCACCCTGCCCATGCACCGTGAACAGTTGAGAAGGCGGATCCGGTATTCTGGCTGAGAAGGGCGGAGCCCTTCAACACAGTGGCGAGACCGCGCAGGCGTAGACCTGACTTCCCCGGCGGGCAAAAGCCCACACCGCCTTGACTCTATATGATTTTTGTTAGTATAGCACGGATTGGCCCGTCATGCAAGGAATTTCGCGCTGCAGAAAGTCCAGCGCGCGCCGCAGCGGCTCGGTGAGATATTTGTCCCGCCGGCGGCAGAGATAGTAGTGCCGCTCGAAGACCGCGTCCGCGACCCCGGCCCGGACGAGCAGCCCGCCCTCCAGCGCGAGCGCCGTGAGCGACTCGGGCAGAACGGCGAAGCCGAGCCCCGCCTGCGCCAGGCGCAGCAGGCTCAGATTGCTGATGCTCTCGGCCGCCGGGTCCGCCGCGAGCCCCCGCGTGCGCAGAACCGCGTCGACGCAGGCGCGGCTGCCGCTGCCCTTTTCGCGCAGCAGCAGCGGCCGGGCCGCGAGCTGCTCGAGCGTGAGCGGCCGCCCGTCCGTGAGCGCCGGGGCGCAGAACACGCCCATCGTCTCCCGACAGAGCAGCTTCTGCTCGCACTGACTGTCCAGGCGCGGGCTGTCCTCGAGCGCGAAGTCGATCTCGTTCTCCCGCAGCTTCTGCTCGATGGCGCGCGTGTTGCCGACGAAGAGCCGCAGCGCGAGGCCGGGCTCCTCCCGCCGCAGCCGCGCCAGCGCGGGCGGCAGGATCGTCTCCGAGAGCGTGACGTTGGCCCCGAGGCTGCACACGGCCGCGCCCGCGCCCGCGCGCATGGCCTCGTCCGCGCCCCGGAACTCCCGCAGCACCGCGTCGGCATACGGGTAGAGCCGCTGCCCCGCCTCGGTCAGATAGATGCGGCGGTTCATCCGGTCGAACAGACGCACGCCGTAATAGCTCTCGAGCTCGCGCACCGCGATGCTGACGGCGGGCTGGGTCATGTTGAGCTCCTCCGCCGCCGCCGTGATGCTCTGGCGGCGGCAGACCGTCAGGAAGATCTGAAAATGCCGCAGCGTCATAGCCTGCCTCCATAAGTAATTCTTTATGGTTAAAATATTATCATTGATATTGATTTATGTCAAGGAACGCGCTACGCTGGGTGCAGAAAGCGAAAGAAATGGGGACTTTTACATGAAACAGGAGCGAACCCGGCGGCTGCTCGCGGTTTTCTGGACGTTTTTGAAGATCGGCGCCTTCACCTTCGGCGGCGGCTACGCGATGATCCCGCTCATCGAGCGCGAGACGGTCGAGCGCCGCGGCTGGATCGGGGAAAAGGACATCCTCGAGATCGTCGCCATCGCGGAGTCCACGCCCGGCCCCATCGCCATCAACGCGGCCACCTTCGTGGGCTGGCGCGTCGCGGGCTTCTGGGGCGCGTTCTGCGCGACCGTGGGCGTCGTGATCCCGTCCTTCGTCATCATCACGGCAATCTCCTACGTGCTGGCCGCGTTCGAGCAGCTGCGGGCCGTGCGGTACGCCTTCTTCGGCATCCGCGCGGGCGTGCTGGCGCTCATCCTCAAGGCGCTCGTCTCCATGTACCGCCAGTGCCCCAAGAGCCTCTTCGGCTATCTCGCCATGGGCGCGGCGTTCGTGCTGGTGGCGTTTTTGAAGGTCAACGTCATCGCGGTCGTGGCCGCCTGCGCGGCCGCCGGGCTCGCCGTGACCTTCTTCACCGAAAGGAGGGCCGGAAAATGATCTATCTCACGCTCTTCTGGACGTTTTTCAAGATCGGCGCCTTCACCTTCGGCGGCGGCTACGCGATGCTGCCGCTCATCCAGGCCGAGGTGCTCGCGCACGGCTGGATGGACAGCGCCTCGCTCGTCAACTTCATCGCCGTGAGCGAGTCGACCCCCGGCCCCTTCGCCGTGAACGTCTCGACCTACGTCGGCACGACGCTGGCGGGCATCCCGGGCGGCCTGTGCGCGACGCTCGGCGTCGTGACGCCGTCGTTTCTCATCATCCTGCTCGTGGCCCGGGGCTACGAGCGCTTCCGGGACAGCCGCGCCGTGCGCGGCTGCATGGCGGGCCTCACGCCCGGCGTCGTGGGCCTCATCGCGGCGGCGCTCGTCTCGGTCGGCACGACGGTGTTTTTCCCCTCGGGCCTGAGCGCCGCGGTCTTCTCCGGCCGGGCCTTCTGGTTCTCGCTCGCCATCTTCGCCGTCTGCGCGGCGCTGGCCTTCCGCAAGCTGCACCCCATCCTCATCATCTGTCTCGCGGCCGCGCTGGGCCTGTTCGCGGGCTACGTGCTGGGGCTGCCTGTTTCGATTTCTTAACGCCAAATTAACGCATGGATGCGCTATAATCAAGCGTAGAATCGGCTGCGAATGAGCAGCCAAAACCGAGGAGGCAGTTGGATGTTTCTTGTGAACCAGGCAATGGAGCACATCAGCATCGGCACGGCCGGCATCATCGTCGTGCTGGGCATGATCGTGGTGTTCATTGGCCTTATCCTGCTCATGTGGGTCACGCAGATTGCCGGCAAGATCATGGTCGCCAGTGAAAAGAGAAAGGCCGCCAAAGCTCCCGCCGTCGAGGCGCCCGCAGCTGCCGCTGTTTTGTCCCCGTCCCAGCCCGCTCCCGGCACCGCCGGCGAGATGAAGCTGTACGACGTCCCCGACAAGACCGCCGCCCTGCTGATGGCGATCGTCGCCGACAAGCTGAACAAGCCGCTCAACGAGCTGCGCTTCCGCTCGATCCGCGAGGTCAAGTAAGTACATAAAAATTCCGCCGCAGTCCTGCGGCGGAATTTTTGTTTTCCGGGCGGGCCTGCGGCGTAGCCTCAGATCTCGAAATCCACCGCGCCGCGCTCGGTGCGGATGGACTTGCACAGCTCCGACACCGCGACGTGGCGCGGGTCGTGCTTGTAGACCGAGAGCGACTCCAGGCTGTCGAAGTCCGCGATCAGGCAGGCGTCGTAGTTGTTCTTCTCATTGCAGCTGACGCCGATCTCCATGCGCCGGATCTCGGGGATCTGGCCCTCCAGCGCGCGGAGGCCCTCCAGAAAGCGGCGCATCTCCGGCTCGGTGCCCTCGCGGAATTTCCACATGATGACGTGACGGATCATAGATTTTTCTCCCTTCGGTTCGGTTTGTCCCCATGATAGCACAATCCGCCGCGCCGCGCCACCGGCGCGGGAAGTTTTCGATTGTTTTTTGGCCGCGCGCGCGATATAATAAGGGTATCGAAAGGGGGCATTCTCCATGACCAGCAAGGTAATCACCATCAGCCGTCAGTTCGGCAGCGGCGGCAGAACCATCGGCAAGGAAGTCGCCGAGCGCCTCGGCATCCCCTATTACGACAAGGAGCTTGTCGACCGCGTGGCCAAGGAGAGCGGCTTCTCCCACGAGTTCATCGAGGAGATCGGGGAATACGCCTCCGTGACCAGCAGCTTTCTGTTCAACATCGCCGTCTCGTCCCGGCCCATGGGCATCGTGGACAGCATGTCCATCTCGGACAAGCTCTACGTCTGCCAGACGAACGTGATCCGCGATCTCGCGGACAAGGGGCCGTGCGTGATCGTCGGCCGCTGCGCGGATTTCATCCTCAAGGACCGGCCCGACTGCCTGCACATCTTCATCCACTCCGACATGCAGCACCGCGCCGAGCGCATCGTCCGCCTCTACGGGCAGACGAAGCAGACGCCCGAAAAGCGCCTGACCGACAACGACAGCAAGCGCAAGGTCTATTACAAGCACTACACGAACCGCACCTGGGGCGACGCGCAGAACTACCACCTCTGCCTCAACAGCGGCCTCATCGGCGTCGAGAAGTGCGTCGACATCATCTGCGACATCGCGGAGATGAAATAGGAAGCGTCCTGCGGGGCGCCGCGCACATGCGCGGCGCCCCTTTTCCGCGCCCGCCAGCACGATCTGCACCCTCCGTAGGGAACGGTCTTGACCGTTCCGCGACCTTTTGGCGGGTGTCGTTTTTCCCTGCCGGGGCGGCGGGCCGCCCGGGGTGGCCCGGCGGAATTCGGCGGCTTGTCCATCCCTCCGGGGGCCGATTCTTTCCGCTCGTGCGGAAAGAATCGGAAGAAAGGCACGCCAAAGGGAAGGGCTTTGATACTGCTCCCAAATTGAAATATATTTCAATTTGGGAACGCCCGGCTGCGCCGTGCTGCGTTTTGTGCTTTCAGCACAAAACACGTCCCACAAGAATCCATATCAAAACAGGATTCCTGTTTTGATTGGATTCTACTGTTCACAAAGCCGCCCTTCCCTTTGGAATCCCATCCTCCGAAATCTGGATGCCGCGTTCGCCTCACACATTACCGTGCGCGTTCCCGGCCTCCGGCCGTGCCGCGCAATCGCACCGGTTCGGGAATGTCGGTGTGCAAATTCGGCGGTGCATCCCATGATCCGTATGCACCCGTGACTTCGTTTGCACCCGTAGGGGCGGGTCTTGACCCGCCCGCCGTAACCCCGTCCTTTTCGCGGAACGGTCAAGACCGTTCCCTACGGGTGCGCCGAACCGGCGGTTCGGGAATATCGCGGCGAGACGCCGCACTGAAAAATTCCCTCCCCTTTTATCTTTCCCACAAATCCGAACGATCGGAGAACGATATGAAAACTGAACTGTTTACCGCGCCGACGGCCGAGAACATCGAAAAGGCCGCGGCCATCATCCGCGCGGGCGGGCTGCTGGGCATCCCGACCGAGACGGTCTACGGCCTGGGGGCCGACGCGCTCAACGCGCAGGCCGTCCTCAACATCTTCCTCGCCAAGGGCCGCCCGCAGGACAACCCGCTCATCATCCACATCCCCGACGCCTCGTGGCTCGAGACCTACTGTCAGAACGTGCCCGAGGCCGCCTACCGCCTGGCAGAGCGCTTCTGGCCTGGCCCGCTCACGATGATTTTGCCGCGCAAGCCCATCGTGCCGCTGCGCACGACGGGCGGACTCGAGACCGTGGGCGTGCGCTGCCCGCGCCACCCGGTGACGCTGGCCGTCATCCGCGCGGCGGGCGTGCCCATCGCGGCGCCCTCCGGCAACACCTCCGGCCGTCCCAGCCCCACGACGGCGCGCGACATGATGGAGGACATGGACGGCAAGATCGACGGCGTCTTCGACGGCGGGCCGTGCAGCGTGGGCGTCGAGTCCACAATCATCGACCTCACCGTGACGCCGCCCCGGCTCCTTAGGCCGGGCGGACTGCCGCTCGAGGATCTGCGGAGCGTGCTGGGCGAGGTCGCGGTCGACAAGGCCGTGGTCGGAAAGCTCGCCCCGGGCGAGCACCCCAAGGCCCCCGGCATGAAATACCGCCACTACGCGCCCAAGGCCCCCGTCACGGTCGTGACGGGCGAGCCCGCCGAGAGCGCCCGGTACATTCTGGCCCATCTGCCCGCGGGGGCGGGCGTCATCTGCTTCCACGAATTCGTCGGCCTCTATCCCGGCCACGCGATCCACGATCTCGGCCCCGCCGGGGACAAGGCCGAGCAGGCCCGCCGCGTCTTCGACGCGCTGCGGGCGTTCGACCAGACCGACGTGCCCGAGATCTTCGCCCAGTGCCCCGACGACCGGGGGCTGGGTCTGGCCGTGGGCAACCGGCTCAAGAAGGCGGCGGGCTTCCACGTGATCGAGGTGTAGCGTATGCTGGTGATCGGCATCACGGGCGGCACGGGCAGCGGCAAGACGACCCTCCTGCGCTGCGTGCTGGCGCGCGGCGGCCGGGGCATCGACTGCGACCGGCTCTACGACGAGCTGCTCCGCCGCTCCCCTCCGCTGCGGCAGGCGCTGCGCGGGGCCTTCGGGGATATCTTCCTGCCGGACGGCGCGCTCGACCGCGCGGCGCTGGCCGCGCGGGTGTTTTCAAGCCCCGCGGAGCTCGCGCGGCTCAATGAGATCGTCTACCTCCACGTCGGCCGGGCCGCGGACGAGGCGCTCGCGCGCGCGCGGGCGGACGGCTGCCGCCTCTTCGCGATCGACGCCGTCAATCTCGTGCAGGGCGGCCTCGCCGCGCGCTGCCGCGCGGCGGTCGGCGTGCTCGCCCCGGCGGAGGTGCGCGCCGCGCGCATCATGGCGCGGGACGGCATCTCCCGCGAGGCCGCGCTGCGGCGCATCCGCGCGCAGGCGCCCGACGGGTTCTACCGCGAAAACTGCCGCTATCTGCTCGAAAACCCCGGCGGGAGCGAGGCGGCGTTCACCGAAAAAGCAAATTCCCTGCTGGACATTATCATAAAGGAGAACGAACCATGACGAAAGAACAAAAGGACAAGCTGCTCTATCGCCCGAAAAACGGCTGCGACGTGCTGACCGAAGAGGACGAGCGCGCGATGAACGCCTACTGCGAGCGCTACAAGAAGTTTCTCGACGAGTCCAAGACCGAGCGCGAGTGCGTCGTGTCGGCCATCCGCCTGGCCAGGGCGCGCGGATTTTCCGAGTACGTGCCCGGCATGGCCCTGAAGCCCGGCGACAAGATCTACTGCGACAACCGCGCCAAGGGCATCATGCTGGCCGTGATCGGCGAGAAGCCCCTCAGCGAGGGCGCGAACATCGGCGCCGCGCACACCGACGCGCCGCGGCTCGATCTCAAGCCGAATCCCCTCTACGAGGACGCCGAGCTGGCCTATCTCAAAACGCACCACTACGGCGGCATCCGCAAGTACCAGTGGGTCACGGTGCCGCTGGAGCTGCACGGCGCGGTCGTCCGCGCGGACGGCTCGAACGTGTGGGTGAACCTGGGCGGCGACCCCTCCGACCCGCAGTTCGTCATCAACGACCTGCTGCCGCATCTGGGCCGCGAGCAGGGCAAAAAGCCCCTCAACGAGGCCATTCCCTCCGAGAGCCTCAACATTCTGGTCGGCAGCCGCCCGGAAAAGGACGACGACGGCGAGAACCGCGTCAAGCTCGCGGTGATGCGCCTGCTGAACGAGAAATACGGCTTCGTGGAGGAGGATTTCATCTCCGCCGAGCTGCAGGCCGTGCCCGCCATGAACGCGCGCGACATCGGCCTCGACCGCAGCATGATCGGCGCCTACGGCCACGACGACCGCGTCTGCGCCTACGCCGAGCTCGAGGCGCTCTTCGACGTCGAGCACCCGGCCAGGACCTCCGTCTGCATCTTCGCGGACAAGGAGGAAATCGGCTCCGAGGGCGTCTCCGGCATGCAGGCCGAGGCGTTCGACAACTTCATGGCGCAGCTGTGCAAAACGCAGGGCGCGGACATCCGCGAGTGCTACGCGCACTCCTTCTGCCTCTCCGCCGACGTGACGGCCGCCTACGACCCGAACTTCTCCGAGGTCTACGAGCGCCGCAACAGCGCGTACTTCAACTACGGCATCGGCCTCTGCAAGTACACGGGCTCCGGCGGCAAGGGCGGCGCGTCCGACGCCTCGGCCGAGGTCGTGGGCCTCATCCGCAGGCTCTTCAACGAGAACGGCGTGCTCTGGCAGATGGCCGAGATGGGCAAGACCGATGCGGGCGGCGGCGGCACCGTGGCCAAGTACATGGCCAAGCGCAACATCGACACGCTCGACGCGGGCGTACCGGTTCTGTCCATGCACGCGCCGTTCGAGACGGTCGCAAAGCTCGACTGCTACATGACCTACAAGGGCATGCGCACGATCTTCGCGGAGAGATAAACTCGGGATGATGGGAGAGACGCCCCCGCCGGCCTTTGCCGGCGGGGGCGTTTTGCGCGGCAGGCAGGGCGGGCAGGCGGCAGCGTAACCTCGTCCCAATCCGATGTGGGAAACGGTATGAAATTCCTCGCATCCCCGTAGGGCGGGGGCTTGCCCCCGCCGCGATATTTCCGATGCACCGATTCGGCGCTCTGTAGGGAACGGTCTTGACCGTTCCGCGGGTCTTTGGGCGGGTGTTGTTTTCCCCTGCCGGGGCGGCGAGCCGCCCGGGGTGGCCCGGCGGGATTCGGCGGCTTGTCCATCCCTCCGGGGGCCGATTCTTTCCGTTCGTGCGGAAAGAATCGGAAGAAAGGCACGCCAAAGGGAAGGGCTTTTTACAAAGCCGCCCTTCCCTTTGGAATCCCATCCTCCGTAATTTGCCATAGATGCGCGCTTTACCTATTACCGTGCGCGAGCCCGGCCCCCGGCCGGGCCGCGCAATTGCGATCGGTACGGGAAATCGCGGCGGGGGCAAGCCCCCGCCCTACGGGGAATGTCCCAAACAACGCACCATTCCGTAGGGGCGGATAGTATCCGCCCAACGGAACGCGCGGAATTTCGCATTGGCCCGTAGGGAACGGTCTTGACCGTTCCGCGAAAAAAGACGGGGTTACGGCGGGCGGGTCAAGACCCGCCCCTACGGGGACGGGGGACGAGGTTACGCGGGCGGATATGATCCGCCCGTGGGGACGCATGGAATTTCGCATTAGCCCGTAGGGAACGGTCTTGACCGTTCCGCAAAAAAGGACGGGGTTACGGCGGGCGGGTCAAGACCCGCCCCTACGGGGACGGGGGACGAGGTTACGCGGGCGGATACTATCCGCCCCTACGGAGCAACGAATCGGCGTTTCGGAAACATCGCGGATGCAACGAATCGGCGTTTCGGGAAGATCGCGGAACGGTCAAGACCGTTCCCTACGGGTGCAAACCACGTTGCAGGTGCATACGAATCATGGGATGCACCGCCGAATTTGCACACCGACATTCCCGAACGGGTGCGATTGCGCGGCACGGCCGGAGGCCGGGAACGCGCACGGTAATCTGTGTGGCGAACACGGCCCGCAGATTACGGAGGATGGGATTCCAAAGGGAAGGGCGGCTTTGTGCAAAGCCCTTCCCTTTGGCGTGCCTTTCTTCCGATTCTTTCCGCACGAGCGGAAAGAATCGGCCCCCGGAGGGATGGACAAGCCG
>Ga0183095_10785_pt1 | contig 58190 bp, 55 predicted proteins | sample BioMet4_FD_130346 | JGI IMG/M metagenome (GOLD analysis project Ga0183095, IMG submission 130346) | Microbial communities from bioreactor (seeded with sewage sludge) at LBNL, California, USA - Biofuel metagenome 4 (v2) (version 3) | ecosystem: Engineered > Bioreactor > Anaerobic > Unclassified ... | reverse complement strand
CAACTGAAGCAGATGGAGGCAGCGGACCAACCGGAGCAACAGGAGCCACAGGAGAAAATGGAGCCATCGGTCCAACCGGCGCAACCGGAGCAACCGGAGCAACTGGTGCAACAGGTGCAACCGGAGCAGATGGAGCCATCGGTCCAACCGGAGCAACCGGAGCAACAGGTGCCACAGGAGAAAATGGAGCCATCGGTCCAACCGGAGCAACCGGTGCAAATGGAGCAATAGGTCCAACCGGAACAACAGGAGCCACAGGAGCCACAGGAGCGACGGGTCAACCGGGAGCAACTTCACAATTAAGAGGCATACAGGCGCAACTTATTGAAGGTGGAGGGTCGTTGGTGGGTGTCGGAGACAATATTTTATTTGACATCGTAACCAACAATCAAACTTCTGATATTAGTTACAATGGTGCAACAGGCGAGTTTACTTTCACAAATGAAGGCATTTATTTTGTGTCATGGTGGGTTGCAACAGATGGTTCTGGAACTGCCACCGATGTGGACTTTACACTAAGGTTAAATGGAACAGATGAAACGACGGGTTCATCACCGGTTGTACAAGGTCAAGTAAATGGGAGTGGAATTATTGTAGTACAAAGTACTCCGTCAATTCTCTCTCTTTACAATTCGAGTTCAGATGTTGTCAGTATTGCAACAACACCAGTACAGGCCAATATTGTTATAGTCGAAGTAGTTTTTTAATGAACAATTTGGCTTAAATCCCAATTAGGAGGAATACGATGAGCGATATAGCATTACAAATAGAACGTCTGGCTTCGGGGTCAGTAAGTGTTGGGAGCAACGTTATATTTGACAATTTAATTTTTACAGCAGGAAATGTAAGCTACAATTCTGTAACGGGTGTCATCACGTTCAATGAAGCAGGACGATATGTAGTGAATTGGTGGGCTGCCACACAAACCTCAGTTTCGACGGATGGAATCATATTTGCACTGTCATCTTCACAAGGGGACTATTTAGAAGGGAATTCCCCGATTAAAACAGGTGAGGTATCCGGGGGTGGAATAATCCAGGTATTATCTGCACCGGTAACGCTTTCACTGGTAAATGGAAGTTCGGCTAATATAATTTATTCGTCTATTGTACCGGTGAAGGCTACCTTAATAATTGTTGAGGATGATGGTGGAGGTGCAACCGGTCCGACCGGCCCAACGGGAGCAACTGGCGCGACTGGTCCAAGAGGTTTTCAAGGCCCACAGGGAGCGAGAGGCTCTGTAGGCCCAATAGGCCCAACGGGAGCAACTGGTCCGCAGGGAATTCAAGGTCCGACGGGAGCAACTGGCCCAAGTGGTGGTCCGGCTGGCCCAACGGGAGCCACAGGTGCAACGGGAGCCACAGGCGCAACCGGAGTAACAGGAGCCACCGGAGCCACCGGAGCTACGGGTGCAACCGGGGCCACAGGCGCAACCGGGGCCACAGGCGCAACCGGGGCCACAGGCGCAACGGGAGCCACAGGTGCAACAGGAGCCACGGGAGCCACCGGAGCGGATGGAGCTATCGGTCCGACCGGTGCCACCGGAGCGGATGGAGCCATCGGTCCAACGGGAGCCACCGGAGCGGATGGAGCCATCGGTCCAACGGGAGCCACCGGAGCGGATGGAGCTATCGGTCCAACCGGAGCCACGGGAGCGGATGGGGCCATCGGTCCAACTGGGGCCACAGGTGCCACCGGCGCAGATGGATCCATCGGTCCAACAGGTCCGACGGGAGCCACAGGAGCAGATGGAGCCATCGGTCCAACAGGCCCCACAGGTCCCACAGGAGCCACCGGAGCAGATGGAGCCATCGGTCCAACGGGCCCCACAGGTCCCACAGGAGTAGACGGCGCCGGCAGCACACTCAGTTCAACACAGACTGCAAGTGCCTTACCACTTCCACTTTCAACGCAGGTTCTCGCGTTAACACTTGCAGTGTTAACTACACTTGGGCAATCTTTAAAAATAGATTCTATGGCTGAAGTAGAAGTTACAATAGGACCGGCAGCCGCTTTCCAGTATACAATTTTATATGAATTATATGCTGATGGACTGCCAATCGCTTCCGTTACAGTGGAAAAAGAGCACAATAGTGCAGTTTCAAGTCGTGTGTTTGGCGAAATTCCAAATATGACTTGGGTCGATGCACCTATAGCGGCGGGATCACACACCTATGAAATTTTCATTACAGTTACTGGAACTACCGTTACAAGTGCACAAGCATTAACTCGGGCAATGAATATTATCCAATTCTAATGGAATATCGTTCCACAACTGAGAACAAATTTGGTTGCTCAGTTGTGGAACACTTATACTTAAATGAAAGCAGGCGGTAAATTGAGTCGGTATAAAATATGTGCATATGCAATTTGTAAAAACGAAGAACAGTTTGTTGATCGTTGGATGGATCATGTAAGTGAGGCTGATAGTGTTATTGTAGTAGACACGGGTTCAACTGACAATACCATTGAAAAGCTGCGGCAGCGCGGAGCGACTGTTTACAGCTATGAAATTAATCCTTTCAGATTTGATTACAGCAGAAATTATTGCCTCGAATTTATTCCGGACGATGTTGATATTTGCGTTTCTTCCGATTTGGATGATGTGATTGAACTTGGCTGGAGAGAAAAACTGGAAAATGCGTGGCAAAAAGATACTACAAGAGGACTATATCTGTATAATTGGAGCTTTAATGCAGATGGTACTCCTGCCGTTCAATACACGCATCAGCGAATCCATGCACGGCATGATTTTCACTGGATTTACCCTACCCATGAGATACTGGAATACACCGGACCCGGTGAAGAAAAGCAGGTTTTCATTAAAGGTCTTGTCTATAATCATTTTCCCGACGTCACAAAAGATCGAAGCTTTAACCTTCCTCTTTTGGAACTTGCGGTAAAAGAAAACCCGAATGATGTACGCAATCTTCATTATCTCGGAAGAGAGTATATGTTCCAACGGCACTGGGAAAAATGCATTGAAACATTAGAAAAATATCTTGACCCGTCCATTTCTTCCTGGGACGAAGAGCGTTCCGCCTCCATGCGGTTCATTGCAAGATCATACGGGGCGTTGGGGAATACGTATGAGCAAAAAAGATGGCTGCGCAAAGCCATTGCGGAGGCCCCTTTTTTGCGTGAACCGTATATGGAATTATCCCAAATTGCATACAATGAAGAAGATTGGCCGGCAGAATATTTTTACACAACGGAAGCATTAAAAATAAAAAATAAAACATTGAGATACGTTAACGAAGCTTTTGCATGGGATTACACTCCTGATGACTTATGTTCAATTGCCTGCTATTGGCTTGGCATGTATGAAAGTTCGCTTGCCCACGCCAAAGCGGCTCTTGCACTTAGTCCCAAAGATCCACGCTTGATGAGCAATGTTAATTTGATACAGGAAAAGCTGAAAACCGAATTTAAAGAAAGCAAACAGTAATATTTGAATAATTAGGCATAATGAGGGGGTGGATTTTTATCCACCTCTCATTATGTCTTACGGAAAAAATTCAGCGCCTAAGAGTTCTGTAAGTGAGCCCATGAAACGCTTTTTGGTATCGAAAAAGATTTTAAAGGTCCATAAGCCGGTAATAGTTTAGGCGGTATGGCTTGTTTAAACTTCTATTGCAAGCGCCAGTTAAACAAGCTATAATTAATGAAAAGCGAGTGGATGATCATTGTAATACTAAAATCCATTTAAAACGTGAAATCACATTTTTATAGCGCGAAGCGCGTTGGATTTAGCATGAGACGAGTAGTATGAGAATCCATAGTATTGCGCGTATAAATGGGGCGACGAATTTAGCTTAAGCAGCTTTTTTATCTGCATCGGCAGGCCCTTTACTGATTACATATTATTCTGATTTTTTAAGGTCGGAATTATGAGTCCGGAGAAAATAAATGAAAATTAAAAACAGATTATGGAATTCGATACCCACTCAGATTGCAATTACTGCACTGGTTATTTCAGCAGTTACCTTAATTGCCTTGGCTTTTCGTCAACTTGGTTTTTCTGAAATCAGTATTGCTGTCGTTTACACTCTCTGCGTATTAATCATCGCTCGTGTTACACGAGGGTATGTTTACGGACTTATTGCATCTGTCGTAAATATTTTATGCTTTAATTATTTTTTTACAGAACCTTATTATACACTGCATGTTTACAATAAAAACTATTTTACGGCGTTTATTGTTATGCTGCTGGCATCCTTTTTAACCAGTACTTTAACCAGTAAAATTCTGGATTCTTCAACAGCGGCAAGTAAAAGCGAAGAACTCACAAGGATGCTCTATCAAATTACAAGTTCACTGGCTAAAGCCTCCGGGGTTGCGGAAGTAGCCTCCGTTTCGGTTCGATGTATTTCCAATTTAATGGACTGCAATACTTGTTTTATCACTTTAGACGAAAATGAAGTACCAAATAACGAATATGATTATTCAATTTCAGAACATAAAGTAAACGTATTTGCACTTTCCTCTGCAAAGAGCGATGATAAATTGGAAGATAAATTTATCCTTCCCATCGCAAATCAGGCGAATAAATACGGGGTAATCTATTTCCCTGAGAAGTCCATAACTGCAGAAAATGATCAAATAAAGCAACTGCATTCAATTAGCGTGCAAATCTGTGTTGCAATGGAGCGGGAACGTCTTACTGAAGAAAAAAAGAAAATTGAAGCGCAGGCGGAGCGGGAAAAATTTAAGAGTAATCTTTTAAGGGCCATCTCGCACGACCTGAGAACGCCGCTGGCGGGGATTTCAGGTGCTGCGGAAATATTACAGTATAATTTGAGCGACGGAGAAAACCGAAGGCTTGCAAAGGACATATACGATGACGCAAACTGGCTTACGCATATGGTTGAGAATATTTTGAGCCTAACAAAAATTGAAGAGGGAAAAATGATTCAAAACATACAGTTGGAAGCCGTAGAAGAGATCGTTGCGGAAGCAGTAAAGCGTGCCTCTAAATATGCTGGGAACCATACAATAACGGTGAAAATTCCGGACGAAGTCCTTTTTGTTCCAATGGACGGTAAACTAATCGTTCAGGTGCTGATTAATCTGATTGACAACGCGGTTAAGCATACGACTTTAGATAACGAGATTTGCGTTGAAATTCGCCCCGAAAACCGTAAAGTATGGTTCAGTGTAATTGACCATGGCACAGGAATCCCTACTGAAGAGATTCCGCGTATTTTTGACCTGTTTTATCGAGCAGAGCATACGCGTGTGGATTCAAGGCACGGTATTGGGCTTGGACTTACAATTTGCAAATCAATTGTCGATGCTCACGGCGGATCGATTTTTGCGCAAAACAATGCCGAAGGCGGGGCAACCGTCCGATTTTGGCTACCATATCAAGGGAGTGTTGAGAATTGACGGATGATGTTCTGTTCCTTATAGTAGAAGATGATAAACAAATTCGTTCTTTTATTAGTTTTTCATTAAAATCGAAGCAATACCGTTCTGTTCAAGCGACTACCGGAAAAGAAGCGATCAATTTGATCGTCGCCCAGAATCCACAGATCATGATTCTTGATTTGGGTCTTCCGGACATGGATGGTCTGGATATTATCAAACAGGTACGATCTTTTTCCGATATGCCGATTATTGTAGTTTCCGCGCGAGATCAAGATTCAGAAAAAATTGAAGCACTTGATGCGGGGGCCGACGATTATCTTACCAAGCCATTCAGTATCAATGAATTACTGGCAAGACTGCGTGTGATTTTGAGACGGATCAATAAGAAGGAAGAAAACCGTGCTGAGGATATTTACCGGGTCGGTGACTTGGAAGTGAATCTTGAGAGACACGTAGTGCTGCTGTCCGAAAGTGAAATTCATTTTACTCCTATGGAATTCGATGTTTTGGCTCTTCTAATTAGGAATGCCGGAAAAGTGCTGACCCATAGCTATATTATTAAGGAAGTTTGGGGCTCATATTTGGAAAGCGACACGCAGTCCCTAAGAGTGTTTATGGCAAACATTCGCAGGAAACTGGAAAAAGACCCGGCAAAACCACGCTATATTATTACCGAGGTAGGAATTGGTTACCGTTTTGCCGATGAATAAAATTATGAATATTAAAAACCTCCCAGTGTTTTATTACACCGGGAGATTTTTTTGTAAATCGAGATATTATGATATTATTTCAATCTTAACAAAGAATTAATGCGCCTTATCTCATCCTTATACCATCTTAATGAAAAGAATGATAACATTTAGCGTAAGACAGAAATTCATTAGTGAATTTTATATAGGGAGATATGACACAACGTATGTATGTAATTGTAATTGGGTGTGGAAGACTTGGCAGCAATCTTGCGCAAGAGTTGTCAGATTATGGCCATGACATCTGCATTATTGACCGTGACTCAGACAGATTGGAAACTTTAGGCAGTGGATTCAATGGGCAGCGGATTCAGGGAATTGAATTTGACAGCGATAATCTTGTGGAAGGCGGAATTGAACAAGCAGATGCTCTTTTGGCTGTAACGTCAGATGATAATATTAATATTACTGTGTCACTGATTGCCGAGAAAATTTATCATGTGCCTGAAGTTGTTGCCAGAGTAAATGACCCGAGTCGAAAATACATCTATGACAAACTGAATATTGAAACAATCAGTCCTGTGCAGCTTGGTGTTAATATTTTGAAAAATCGCCTGGCAATAAAAACAATGGAAATTCTTTCATCTCCTGACAAGGACTATGAAATTATCGAATTGTTGGTGAATAAAAAGAATATTCCAGTGGTGAATAAAATTGAAACAGATTATTCCTGTATTATCTCCGGAGTTATTCGCGACGGAAGTCTTTCACTGCCCAAACCGGGAGAGAGAATTAAGCCTGGCGACCGAATCATCTGCACCGTCCTGAAAGTGAACAAAGATCGATTGGTGAAATCGCTTGCCAAGGAGGTGCCGCTATGGAAACAATAATTGTCGGCGGAGGAAAAATCGGCTATAATCTGCTGAAAACTCTAAAGGAACGAGGCTACCAGGTCACACTTGTTGAACGCGATGATAAAACATGTTCGCGCATTGCCGTTGAACTGAACGGCAATGTAATTTGCGGGGACGGAACCGACTTGGAAGTTCTGAAAGATGCGGGGATTGAAGACGCGGAAATTGTGGCGGCTGTCACGGGCACGGACGAAGAAAATCTGGTCATTTGCCAGATTGCTAAAATCAGTAACAGTGGGAAAAAAACAATTGCTCGTGTTAACAACCCCAAAAACATTTCAATGTTCAAAGCGCTTGGCATAAATCAAATCGTGTGCAGTACGGAAGTGATTGCCAATCTAATCGAGAGTGAGCTTGACAAAGAGGAATATCATATCATCCAAACTTTCGAACGCGGTTCGGCAATTTTGGTGGAGCTGCCGGTCGACAGCAAAGGTCCTTGGTGCAACTGCAAGGTGAAAGATCTTGTGTTGCCTGCTGAATGTGTAATAACCTCAGTGGTGCGGGATGAGAAAATGATCTATCCGAGGGGTGACACGGAAATCAAGGACGGTGACAGGGTACTTTTCATCACAAACCACTCTACTTTAGCTGATTTAATGAATCGCTTACATAACAGGAGAAGATAATATGCAGCGTAAAACAAATGAAATAAAAGGGCTTATTGCCGAACTGCTTGGCACGTTGATTTATACGGGGCTTATTTTGATCGTTACCGCAGTTATTATGAGGTGACGACGATGAAACTTCGCACCAACGCAGTAAACAGCTTTGAAATTATTAGTTATTATACCGGCTACGTTGTGCTCTGCACCGCTCTGCTGATGATAATTCCCGTTTTGACCGCTTTGGTATTTACAGAATGGAGTGCCGTCCTTGATTTTTTGATCAGCATGGCTATTTCTACGATAGTAGGAATCGTACTGACGGGAATCGGTTGGCGTACTAAGCAGAACAAGGCAAACATTCAGTGGAAGCATGGCTTTGTTATAGCAGCCTTTTCCTGGTTTGTGCTGATGATTCTATGTGCAATTCCTTATTGCCTCAGTGGACATTTAGGCTCTGTGCTGGACGCCTGCTTCGATGTAATGAGCGGATTTACCACAACCGGGTTGGTGATGACACAGAATCTGGATCATCTTTCCAGCGCCCTTAATATGTGGCGTCACATGCTTACATTCATCGGCGGTCAGGGAATGGTTGTTCTGGCCCTTACGATCATGGTAAGGGAAACCAGCGGCGCTTACCGCCTCTACGTTGGCGAAGCAAAAGATATTGAGCTGGTGCCAAACGTAAAAGGCACCGCAAGAATCATCTGGAAAATCAGCATGATTTATTTAACGGTGGGAACTACGGCTCTGTGGATTGATGGAATGGCTATTGGGCTAAAGCCTGTTTCAGCGTTTCTACATGCACTTTATATTTTTGAGTCAGCGTGGAGTACGGGTGGATTTGCGCCTATGACGCAAAATATAATGTATTATCACAGCTTGTCATATGAAACCATTACCATTGTAATTTTCATACTGGGTTCCTTCAACTTTGGATTGCACTATGCCATCTGGCAGGGAAAACGCAAAGAGTTGCTTAAGAATATTGAAACGCAAAGCTTTTTCATTACTTCCTTTATTGCATGTACGCTGGCTGTTTACAGCCTTTCCAAAGCACATGTTTACCCGGATATTATTTCAGCTTTTCGAAGAATCGTTTACAATGTTCTTTCCGCGCATACAACCACAGGATTCGGCAGCGTATACGCACGCCAGTTCGCGTTGGAATGGGGAGATTTTGGCATTTTAATCATGATTATTGTCATGCTGATCGGCGGTTCCGCATGCTCCACAGCGGGCGGGTTTAAGGGACTTCGGGTGGGCATCGTCTTCAGGGGATTAATCATGGATGTTAAAAAGCTCCTGTATTCCGAAAGGAGCCGGAAAGCCTATAAGTTCCATCATATTAAAGATCAGCTGCTGAACGACAGCGTTGTAAAGTCGTCTTCGTTGATTATTATTTGCTATTTGGTATTGTTTGGCATTGGCACCATGATGGGCACTTTTTATGGTTATCCGCTGGCAAGTTCTGCATTTGAGGCCGCTTCCGTAACCGGGAATGTCGGACTTTCCATTGGGGTAACGTCGCCGGCCATGCCTACAGTCATGAAAATCTATTATATTATCGCCATGTATATGGGAAGACTGGAATTCCTTTCCGTTTTTGCATTGTTTGGTTATGTGGCCGGAGGGATAAAAAAACTATGCACAAAATCTATAAAAACTGTATTTTGATTCTTATGCTTATTGTTATTTTTTCGCTAAATGTGTACGCCGCACAAAAAACAGATATCAACAGTCTAATTGAAAATGCAAAAGCACTGGACAACAAAGAAGTCACAGTGCAGGGGGAAGCAATCGGCGAAATGATGAACCGGGGGGAATACTCCTGGGTTAACATTAATGACAATACGAACGCAATTGGAATTTGGATAAAAACATCGGATGCAAAACAGATTACTAACTTTGGTGACTACAAACATAAGGGCGATACGGTGAAAATTACAGGCATATTCCACCGAGCGTGTGAGGAGCACGGCGGTGAAGCTGATATTCACAGTGAAACCATTGAAATTGCTGCGAAGGGAAACACGATAGCAGAGCAAATTTCATCCCAAAAGCTGATCGTTGCCGCGGTTTTGGTACCGATTGCAGCGCTGCTGTTTTTCTTTTATTACCGAAAAGTCCGCAAGAGTACCATAGAGCAATAAAACTGCCTATCAATAAATAGTTCAAACAAAAGGAAAAGGCATTCTCCGCTCGGTTTAAACCGGATAGAGAATGCCTTTATGTATCTACTTTTATCAGCGCACAGCGGGAAGTTCACTGCCCGGTCAAAATATCCATCGCCTTGTCCATTGCGTCCGAAGCTGAAACGACAATGGCTTTGTCATTTATTTTCAACTCGGTGTTTCCTTCGGGAATAATTGTTTGTTCCCCTCGAATGATACAACTGATGATGCTCTGTGGCGGTAAACCAATCTTCCATAGCTTTTGGTTAACTACCCTGGATTGCTCATTGATTTCCACCTCAAAGATGGCTACCCGCCCATTTTCAATCTGAAGATAATGACTGATACTGTCTGCGATGGATTCCTGCTCAATCATTTCCATCAGATAATGCGTTGTGCTGATGCACCGGTAAACACCAAGATCTCTGAATATTGGCTCGTTGTTAGGGTCGGCAACCATTGCAATCGTTTTGGGAACATGAAACTGATTTTTTGAAATTTGGCAGGTTAGTAAGTTGGACGCATCCTTATGACCCAATGCCACAACAAGGTCCATCTGATCGGCGTGTGCATTCCGGAGTATGTTGGGACTTGTGCCGTCACCACAGACTGCGGCTACCTCGTACTCATCCGCAAGCATACAACACAAAGCTTGGTCCTCATTAACAACCGTAACATCATGATTTTTAAGTTTCAATGTTTTAGTCAGAAACCGAGTTTCCTGATGACCGCCTACCAGTAAGATCTTCATACGGCCTTCTCTTCCTTTGCACTAAATATTACTTTCTGAGCCTCACTGAGCGAGAGCAAGACCGGGCAGATCGTTTCAATACCCATCTTATCACACGACACTCGCTTAGACTCGTCGTAAATCCTCGCGACAACAAGCTCAACTTTATAATGTCGTTTTGCGATCTGTGCGATCATAAGATTGGCATTGTCATCATCCGTTGCGGCGACCAGTACATTGGCACGGAAAATTCCGGCTGTTTCAAGAGTATTCATATCCAGACCGTCACCCTCAATGGAAAATCCACGGTAACTCTCGGGCAGATTATTAAAAGCAGATGTATCTATATCAATCACAGTAACATTTTGTTTTTGGTTGGAACTGGTAATTGCTAAATCAGCACCAAGGCGTCCGCACCCAACAATGATAACGGTATCGCTTTTTTCCCTGTTAAAAAATTTCATACATATCCCTCTTTCTTTTTTAATCTTAACATATAGCGTATAATTATGGCGTTAAGAATCAATGCGGGATATAAAGATTCTGTAAATGTTACGTTTGATGATCATTTTACGGATGAATTATCCTTGTATATTCGCATAAAAAAGGATCCGGTGTTCAAACCGGATCCTTATAAAAATGACGCAAGATGCAGCATACAAATACAGGATATTTAAAAAAGGGAATACCAACGGAACAGATGATGTATTTTTTAAGTCACCCAACAGTTGGGTTATAAAGCGGAGTGCTTCATCTTCTTTACGGCGCTTCTTGCAATATGAATCTCCGCAAGGCTTTTAATCTTACCGTGAGCGGCGAGGTCGGTATAAAGCTCTGCGGTATAGGGGTTGCGCTTTGTCTTAGCAATATGCGCAATCATGTAGACAAAAACCGCCACGTTGGCGAGCAGTGCAAGAAGGCTGACAATAAAGAGCACTGTAGTGCTCGGGGAGGCAGCCGGGACCGTGTAGATTCCGGGAGCGACGCTCATTGAGTAGCCGTTCGACGCAACAAGTCCCTGTTTGATAGCTGCCTGCGCGATGGAATGACTTGCGGTGGACTGCACCATCCAGGGGCCTGCGTCCTGAAAAGTCGGAAAAGTCTGGGCAAACATGCACCACAGTGCCAGTGTCTGCGCGCGATGCTGGAGCCACGCGCCCTTGCCGAGCGTGAATGCGCAAATCGTGGGTGCGAGAAGCAGCGCAAAGCCGCAATACCACGCGTGGGTGGGCAGACAGTTGTAGGTATAGGCGAAGTTCCAGAGGTCATATGCGATAATCCAGAACCAAAGCATATCAGGCCAAAGCATGTCGCGGCTCTTGTCCTTCGCAGTGACGGCACGGATGCAGATACCAAACCAGCCGGTAATGGTGATGATGTTGAGGATACCCGCGATTCCGTTCATATAGTTCCATGCGCCGCCTATGTAATACTGAATCTGGTTATTGGAGTATTCGACAACAGGAGTAGTGTAGCGGCCGACTTCAAAGTCGCGCAACACAGCCTCACAGATGTTGACGGCGAGGATAAGCGGCGGAAAGCAAAGAGCAATCTTGTTTTTGGAAAGGCCTTTGACATGGCGGATGCACCAGAATCCGATGCAGCCCGCTGTTGAAGAATAGACCTTTGCAAGATGGAACCAGTCCATATAAGCACTGTTGCGGAAAACAGTCAGCCATAGGACGGTCAGTACAATGGGCAGCACCACAAAAAAGCAGAAGCCGACCCATTTGAAACGGCGGCCTACCTCATTGAGTAAAAACAGGCTCGCAAATACGCAGATCCAGACGAGAAGTACCAATACGGTGGGAATGCCTTCATAAAATACAAACACATTTAATTCCTCCTCAATAATTAAAATATTACACTGCATTGAGACTATCGGCAGACGATTTCCCTGACGATCATATCGTTGCCGCTGAGAATCTCCAGATTTTGTCCGCCGCAGTCGGGGCAGCGCAGATCGTTTTCCGCAGCGTTGAAAGTTAATCCGCAGCCGCGGCAATTGACAATACCCGGCACAATGACAAGTTCGAGCGCCGTTTTTTCCATAAAGGTTTTATAGACGGCGGCGGGATAACACTTTTCTAAGTAGAGTGGGAGAATGCCGGAAAGCTCACCTACCTCGATGACAATCTTCTCGATTTCGGTCAGTTCTTCATCCCGCATGATTCCTTCCACGGTTTGAACAAGCGCACTGAGAATACCCAATTCATGCATGAAATCAGTCCTTCCCGAACCGTTCTTTCACCGAAGCGGCGACAATTTTTCCACTGCGTCGGACGGCGTTTGCGGCAATCTTCACAGGAAGTTTTTCATATGTGCCGGGGGTTGTGTCATGTGTACGCTCAAGATGAATCGCATCGAACTTGCATTTTGTCGTGCACATACCGCATCCTACGCACATATAGCTGTCCACCTGTACCGCGCCGCAGCCGAGGCAGCGCTCGGTTTCCTTTTTCAGCTGTTCTTCCGTAAAGGTCATGCGGTCGTCCGCAAAGCTTCCCTTTTTCTCCGGAGAATGGCCGGCACGCTGGCGTGGGGTGTTGTCAAAGCTGAGAAGCGGTATGGCAATGTTGGCCTTGTCGAAAGCGTGGTAATTCCGGCGGTCGCGGCCTAACGTAAGAGTCTGACCGGGTTGCACAAAACGGTGAATTGAAATCGCGCCCTCTTTTCCGGCGGCGATGGCGTGAATGGCAAATTTAGGGCCTGTGCAGCAGTCGCCGCCCACAAAAATATCCGGTTCATCCGTTTGAAGTGTAAAACCGTCAGCTTTTGCGGTGTTGCCTCGGCCGAGCTGTACGCGGCTGTCCGTAAGCAAATCGCCCCATTGAATCGACTGGCCAATCGAGAGCAGTACCGTGTCCGCAACAACGGTGACAGTATCGTTCTCATCGTACGTCGGAGCAAAGTGATGCTCCCCGTCAAAGACGGAAACGCAGCGCTTGAACTCTACGCCGGTCACTTTTCCGTTCTCAGTGAGAATCCGTTTTGGACCCCATCCGTTGTTGAATATAACGGAATCCTTTTCAGCGTCCTCAATCTCTTCGTCAAGCGCGGGCATCTCTTCACGGCTCTCAAGGCAGTAGAGGGCGGCAGTATCAGCTCCTACGCATGTCGCGGTGCGTGCCACATCAATGGCCACGTTGCCGCCGCCGATGACGATAACCTTACCCGAAAGTTTTACGTCGTGCCCAAGATTCACTTCGCGCAGAAAATCGACGCCGGAAATGACGCCCTCGGCGTCCTCACCCTCAACCCCAAGTTTGCGCCCGCCCTGTGCGCCGATGGCAAGGTAGAATGCCTCATAGCCTTCGCTGCGCAGCGCATTAAGCGTGATATCGCGGCCGACCTCCACACCCGTTTTAAATTCGACTCCCATTTCACGAAGCACATCAATTTCAGCATTCAGCACATTCTTTTCAAGTCGGAAGGAAGGAATTCCCAACGCGAGCATGCCGCCCAATTTTTCCTGCTTTTCAAAGACAGTAACGCGATAGCCGTCAATAGCGAGGTAATATGCACAGGAAAGTCCCGCCGGGCCTGCACCGATGACGGCGACACGATTGCCCAGATGGTAGCGCATGGGTGGGATGTAACGGGCAGAACCGTCAAGCTCCCTGTCGGCGATGAACTTCTTAATTTCATCAATGGCAATCGGTTCGTCAATATCGCCGCGGGTACACTCGCTTTCGCAGTCGTGCGGGCAGATGCGGCCGCAGACGGCGGGGAAGGGGTTTTCTTTTTTGATTAGTTCAAGTGCTTCGCTGTAGTGTCCCTGTGCCGCCAGTTTAATGTATCCCTGAACGGCGATATGTGCCGGACAGACAGTCTTGCATGGGGATGTTCCCTCATCGGCGACATCTTCACGGTCTTCTCGGTAGTCGTTGTCCCAGTTTTTTTTATTCCAGACATGGTCGCGTGCTGTGCGCGATGTTTGTACGGACAGAGGCTGTTTGGCACACAAACGCTGGCCAAGCTTCAGTGTGTTGGTGGGGCAGTTTTCAACGCATTGGCCGCAGGCCACGCACTTTTCGTGGTCGACCACGGCACTAAAATTGGAGCGGATTGCATCCGGTGTCTTAAAAAGCGTCGCGAGGCGCATGGAAAAACAGGAGCAGTAGCAACAGTTGCACATGGCCGCGGATTCGCCAAGCCCGTCCGTTTGGGGCATCTGATGCATCAGGCCATTGTCCTCGGCAAATTTCAGAATATTTTCGACTTCATTACGGCTGACTTGCCGCCCGCGGCCGGTGCGAATGTAATACTCTGCGCCGGTACCCATCTGAACGCAAATATCCTTCTCTAAATGACCGCAGCCCTGGTCCAGTACACGGCGTGACTGGCGGCAGGAGCAGTCCGACACGCTGAAAATGTCATATTTGTCAAGATAGTAGGAGAGATGTTCCCATGGCTTTGTGCCGGGCACATCCTTGACTGCACTTTCGATGGGGAGGACGCGCATCATGGCAAGTCCTTCCGGGAAAAGCGCTGCCATCGGTGCGAGACGCCTGCGGGTATATTCCTCAAAAGATTTACCAAGTTCAGGGTGGGCAGCGAGCTGCTCGCGGTTGTTCACCATCATCTCAAGCATACCGGGTGCAAAGATGTTGACAAAGTAACGATCCTTGCCGTCCTTTTTGTCTGTCCATACCTTGCATACGCCGGTTTCTGCCAGCTTCGTCAGCAGCGCTTGGGTCTCCTCCTTGGATTTGCCGCATTTCTCGACAATGTATTCGAGAGTGCGAGGCTGCCGCAGTCCAATCGATAATGCCACATCAGCCATCTCGTCAGTTACTACGGCGTTGAGCGAATAATATTCGGGAGCATCTTCATCAATTTTGTTCATCGCGCCGGCTATGCCGCCCACCATCTTTGCCAGTTTAACGATTTTCGGTCTTAGTTCTGCCATTATGTCGCTTCCCTTCTTTTCATTTTTCATTAGAATCCGTTTAAGCTTTCAGCCATACAGAGACCTCATCACGCAGCCAGCTGACCCACATGTCAACCCCTTCGCCTGTGCGAGCGCAGACAGGAATAATTTTCGCCTTCGGGTTGCGCATCCGGATATTGGCGACACATTTTTCCATGTTGAAATCAAAGTAGGGAAGAACATCGGTTTTATTAATGAGGACTACGTCGCATACAGAGAAAATCAGTGGGTATTTGAGCGGTTTGTCATCGCCCTCCGGCACGGAGAGAATCATCGCGTTTTTGACTGCACCGGTGTCGAACTCTGCCGGGCAGACGAGGTTACCCACATTCTCAAGGATTGCGAGTTCCACGTCGTCGGTTTCGAGAGCCTCAAGACCTTGCCGGGTCATATCCGCGTCAAGGTGGCACATGCCGCCCGTATGTAATTGAATGACTTTTGCGCCAAAGCTTTCAATTGTGCGCGCGTCCACATCCGAGTCAATGTCCGCCTCCATCACACCAACTTTCAACTTTCCGTATAGTGCCTCAATCGTGCGGGACAGAAGGGTCGTTTTGCCCGCGCCGGGGCTCGACATTAAGTTGAGCAGGAAGACCCGCTGCTTTTTCAGTTCCTGCCTAAGCTCCTCAGCCCGGCGGTCATTGTCTGCAAAAATACTTTGCTTGACCTGCAGTACTTTAAATCCGTTCATTATTTCACGCTCCCTCTTGTATGAAGGCGAAAGTTTGGAGTCAAGACCAAAATTGTGGTATTGCCAGATAATTATCTAACCTTTCATACATATGATAATATTATAACAAATATCCATAAAAATGCAATGATGTCAATAAATAATTGATATTATATCTAAAAAAATCTCTTGAATCCAGCTATAATATATGGTAAAATGATTCTGGCCTTGGACATACCACGACCACAAAGGAGATGCTTACCATGCAATTTGAAAAGCTTAGTGCGCCCAGCCTCAAGGAGATGTTCATTCACCAGATTCGTGAGAACATTTTATCAGGGCAGCTTTCGGTCGGTACACGACTACTGCCGGAAAGAGAGATTGCACAGCAGATGCAGGTCAGCCGGGCCGTGGTCAACAGCGGTCTTGTGGAGCTTGAGCGGCAGGGCTTTCTTGAAATACGCCCGCGGCAGGGAACCTTCGTGGCGGATTACGGCCGTAACGGCAACATCAGCACATTGAACGCGATTATGGAATACCACAGCGAAACACTTGGCCGCTCTGAAATTCGCTCGATTCTGGAAGTGCGCCGCGCCTTGGAACATCTGGCGACGGACGCCGCTATCGAGACGGCAACGGATGAGGATATGGACCGACTTCAGCGCCTTGTATCCAATGTCGGAGCCGCCGGTGCGGTTAACGAAGCTATCGAGGCGACTTTTGCCTTTCATCATGAGCTGGCTGTTGTTGGCAGCAACAGCATCCTGCCGCTCATCTATATTTCTTTTAAACCCGTTGTCACCCAGCTTTGGCTGCAGTTCTGCCGCCGCTACGGTATGGATTCGCTCTACGACAGTACGCTTTGCCTTGCGGAGTGCATTATAGCGCGTGACCGTGAAGGTGCCCGGCGCTGCACCGACGAGCATCTTGACAACGCAATCCGCGGATGTCGGCAGATATACTAACTTTTAAGCGGAGAAGTAAAGCATTGGCGTAAAATAGGCCCATAAAAAATCGGGACAGCCACACAAAAGATGTTGGCTGCCCCATTTTTTTGCATTAAATTGAGCGGAATGAAGACCGTAAAATGAATTGTGTTATTGATTCTCAATTATAAAAATGCAATATAGCTTTAAATAAAAAAATAATAAGGTTATAATAAACTTATAAAAATTCCGGAGGATTTAAATTGAACAAAGATTTTAAGTTTTATAAAAAACTGTTTTTATCTACATGTTCTGTCAGCACGTTTACGTTTGGCGGAGGCTACGTCATTGTCCCTCTAATGAGAAAGAAATTTGTTGATGAACTACATTGGATGGAAGAAGATGAAATGTTAGATATTATAGCAATATCACAGTCTCTGCCCGGGCCAATGGTGGTGGACGCTTCTGTGTTGATTGGGTATCGTTTGGCAGGATTACCCGGAGTTGCGATTACGCTTCTTTCTACATTACTGCCGCCCTTTGCTATATTATCAGTGGTATCCATGTTTTATCAGGCTTTCCAAACAAATCCGGTTGTAAACGCTGTGCTGAAAGGCATGCAAGCCGGTATTGTTTCAATTATCGCAGATGTTGTAATTACCGACGGCTTAAAAGTATTTAAATCTAAAAACGCTCTTTCAATTTGTATCATGGTGGCGTCTTTTTGCGCTGTATATTTTTTGAATGTCAGTGTGATTTGGATGATTCTCGTTTGCGGAGCTTTTGGCGGAGTGCTCGCATTTATTAAAAGCCGTAGGGGGGTTCGCAAGTCATGATTTACTGGAAACTTCTTTGGAGCTTTTTGCAGGTTGGTCTTTTTAGTTTTGGCGGCGGTTATGGAGTTCTACCGGTGATTCAACAACAAGTAGTGACTGAAAATCATTGGCTGACACTCAAAGAATTTACAGATGTGATCACGATATCCCAAATGACACCGGGACCAATTGCTTTAAATGCCGCAACTTTTGTCGGAATAAAATTAGCGGGGCCTTTGGGTGCAGTTGTTGCCACCATCGGCTGTTCATTGCCAACGGCTATTCTGGCTTTGATTGTTGGTCACTATTATTTCAAATACCGAGATATGAAGCTTGTAAAAGGCGTGTTTGAAGGACTGCGACCTGCCATCGTTTCCCTGATTGCAACTGCCGGGCTGTCTATTATGTCTTTATCTTTATTTAATACTGAAGCGCTCAGTGCGAATGCATTTGCAAATGTTGATGTGAGGGCTATCATTATTTTTGCTGTAAGCTTTGTTATTTTGCGCAAATGGAAGTCCAACCCGATATACATTATGCTTGGCTCGGGTGCAGTCGGAGCAGTAGTATATCTTTTGATGTAATCATAAATAGGGGCAGCGGTCAGTCACGGTTAAGCGAATGAAAAGTAGTTCTTTGTATCAGTAAATCGTGGAATGTACAGGAATGACATCATTTTTACCATGCAAAGCCAAAAAGGCAGCTTGAACATTTCGTTTAAGCTGCCTTTTTATGGTTGTGATGGCCACACACAATATGGTGGTTAAGGTACTGTTTGTGTTTATGCGGCTCCGCAGCCATAGGAACGTCCAAATGTAAGTCAAAGCTAAATTTCCGTGGCAATTCTTTCATGGATTATATGTTTTGATACAACCGGCTATTATGAAACAATTTCAATCAATCCTTTTCGGTCAAACTTTCCATCTCTTTCTTGATTCGCAGGACGCTTTCGTTCATTTTTTGAATCTCCTCGGACTGTGTATGTGCGACGACAGTATTTTCGCTGACTTTTTCTGCAATTTGTGAAAGGGACAATTTTATTTCACCCAGAATAAGATTGACATCCTTTAAAGATTCCGTTGAATTTGTTGTAAGCTTTCTGATTTCTTGCGCAACAATACCGAAACCTTTACCATATTCACCGGCGCGTGCGGATTCAATAGATGCATTGAATCCAAGAAGCGTTGTTTGGTCGGCAATTCCCTTAACAGTCTTAAGAACCTGATTGATATCATAAATGAATTTATTGCTCTGGTTGGTAATGCTTTGGATTTGCCTTGAATGGTCGAAAACATCTTCGCTTCCATCGGAAATTTGCTTCATGGAAGCAGATATTTCTTTAACTTCTTCTACAACTCTTTCCAGGATTTCCTGTTTGCGCCTCATTGACTGAAATTTTTCAAACTCTTCTCTGACAATAATAGTCGCAAGATTCTGCAACGGACGCATTTTCTGAGGATCGCCCGACATTCCGATGCAGCCAATCCTCCTGCCTTTGTATTTGACGACGCCATTATAGCCGGGAAGAGTTCCTTGCATCTTTTTGGCATCCTCTACACTGATGGCAAGTTCATCCATCTGGCCTGACATGATTTTTTTGGCCCCTTCATGTATCTGTCCCAGACGTTCCGGCTGCATGGTGGCGATAATAACGCCGGATTCATCCATGAAATTTACATTTCCATTTGTAACCTGATGGAGCATTTTTACAATTTTTTCTGCAATTTCAACTGGAAATTTGTCTTGTCCCAACATGATAAATTCTCCTTGTTTCTCGTATTCAATCATTCATCCATGTAATGTTTTGGTTTCTTTTAGCCAACTAACAATCATTGCGGCTAAACGCAAACTTACAGCTGGGTAAAATACACCCAGCTGTAATTAAATCTTTATGCAAAGCACCGGAAATCAAATGTTGCATTAGTGGTGTCTTAATTTACAAATTAACAACGAAGGTTATGATGTTGGATCAGTTGCTCAGCGACATGAACCGCAACAGGTTATCCATAGTAAGGCTCAAATCGGTTTTGCAGCGCAGCTTGGCCTGCTCAAAAGGAACCGCAACGCGATTTATACTGAAAATAGCAGTGACACCTTCGTCATACACGGCTTCAATATGATCACCAATGTCACCGACAATGGCAATCAGAGGGATTTTCTTTTCCTTTGTACGGCGGGCGACTCCAATGACTACTTTACCGCGCAGTGACTGAAAGTCGATTTTTCCTTCTCCGGTTAGTACCATGTCGGCGCCGTCAAGCAGGGAATCAAAATGCACGGTATCCAAAACCGTATCAATCCCCATTTGCAGTTTGCTTCCCAAAAAGGCAACCATTCCGCCGCCCATTCCGCCAGCAGCGCCGGAACCCGCAAGATTAAGAATATCTTTACCTAAGTCTTTTTTAACTACAGTTGCCAAATGATTCAGGTTTTGATCAAGTATTTTCACCATGGCTTCTCCTGCGCCCTTTTGAGGACCAAACACAACCGAAGCCCCCTGCGCGCCACACAATGGATTGTCGATGTCGCACATCGTTATAAATTCAACGCCTTTAAGAACGGGGGTCAAGCCGCTGATATCAATAGACGCAATATCGCGCAAAGTTTCTCCAACTGGAACAAACGTCTTTTCAGCATAATTTTTAAAACGAATTCCTAATGCTGCTGCTGCGCCGACGCCTCCATCATTGGTTGCGCTGCCACCAAGACCCACAATGATTTTTTTACAACCGGATTTTGCCGCATGTTCAATTAATTGACCAACGCCATAAGTTGTTGCTTTTTCGACGTGTCTGTCATCACCAACCAAGGGCAGACCAGCCGCTGCCGCCATTTCTACGACAGCCGTATTGTCGGGCAAAACGCCATAGAAACTTTGTATATCCTGAAAATATGGACCTTTTACAGTAACCCATACCTTCTTTCCCCCAACAGCACTTAAAAAGGAGTCCACGCTGCCTTCTCCGCCGTCCGCAACAGGAATGCTCACCACATTGGCTTTGGGGTAATAGGCGTGAATTGATTTCTCCATAATCGCACAGATTTCACTGGACGACATTGTTCCTTTAAAAGAATCTGGAATAAGCAAAACTTTATTCATCGTGATCTCTCCTTATACTACTCTTCAATTAAAATGCATATTTTAATTGAAGAACGCCCGGTTACGCCGTACTTGTTTTGCGCCAATTTTAAGCGTAAAACTCGTCTTATGCAAAATCCAACGCGCTTTGCGCTATAAAAACGTGATTTCATGTTTTTAATGGATTTTAGTATTAATACATAGCAGCTGATTTTAAAGCACTGGGACGGTAATTGCTTACCGCCCCAGTATTGAAAGCTTAATGCAAAATCAGTGAAAGAATAAATACGCCTGCCATGGACGCAAGGCCTTCTATCAATGTGACCATTGTTTGAGTTTTATACCCCTGATCCGGCTTCAGTGCTCCGAAGTTAGTAACCACCCAGAAATAGGAGTCATTTGCGTGTGAAACTGTCATTGCACCCGCACCAATCGCCATAACGGTAAGTGCACTCATTACCGGAGACGCCAATCCCAAAACGCTCATGAGCGGAGCCATGATACCGGCGGTGGTGGTTATGGCAACCGTTGAGGAGCCCTGTGCGGACTTTAAGATAGCAGCTAAAAGGAATGGGAAGAAAATGCCCACAGTTTCCAGTAAAGACGCGTTGGATGTAATAAACTGAACCATACCGGATACTGCAATTACTTTACCAAGAACACCACCCGCTGCGGTTACGAAAAGGATAGGTCCGACTGTCTTAAGTGTTTCATTGGTAATCTCGTAGAATTTACCCATTCTTTTGGTGTCAACCAATAACCAGATGCCAAACAGAGTGCCAACGGCTAAAGCAATAATGGGAGTACCAAGAAATACGCAAATCGTGCGCGCAAATCCGGTCCATTTTGCCATGGAAGAAATGGAACCAAGTCCCATTAGAATAATTGGAACAATAATAGGACTAAGTGAAAGCATATTGCTGGGGAGATGACCATACTCGGCAACAATTTGCTCATAGGTTTTAACAGTTTCTCCGTCGTCCGATACAGCATCGGCTTCATCTGCTGCTTTTACCTTTTTGCCTATGTATCCAGCATAAAAATATGCTGCAATCAATGCCGGAATGGAGACGAGGGCTCCAAGTCCCATGACTAACAGCAGATTATCCCCAATTCCAAGGGTATTTGCAGCAGCAATTGGTCCCGGGGTAGGGGGGATAAACACATGCGAAGCATATAGACCGGCAGCCAAACATACTGTCATTGCGACACTGCTGGAACGAGTACGCCGTACCAATGCCTTACGGATTGGGTTCAAAATGACAAACCCACTGTCGCAAAACACAGGGATTGAAACAACCCAGCCCATAATCAGCATAGCAAGATCAGGATGCTTGGGACCAACCAGTTTGATTACCATATCTGCCAGCTTAAAAGCCGCACCGGTGGCTTCCAAAATAGTACCGACCAAAGCACCTAAAATAATCACGATTCCGATACTTGTGAAAGTGCTGCTGAAACCTGTTCCGATTACATTGGCGATGCCCAAAATAACCGTGCCGTCGGCTTTTTTGACATCAGCTAAAGGAATTCCCGCAACCAGACCCAAAATGAGGGACACACTCATAATGGAAAGGAATGGATGGATTTTCAACTTTGAAATTGCCAATATCATAACAATGATGGCAATTACAAATGCAATAATAAGACCGATACCAGACATAATACTACCTCCATACAATTATTTACCCATAAAGCTTCAATTTGGTTTCAGCAATCTGCCTAAAATGTTTGCACGAAACCTCTTTATATGGTATATGTTATAACTTTATTAGGAGGCTGTCTATGTCCTGCTAGACATAATAATTAGTCAATTTATATTACACATAACATCATTGTCAATAAGATCATCATTTTGTTATGCTAATTGTTAAAAATCAGCATGTCATGTTCTACGTCATGAAAAAAAAGGATGGCAATATAAAAGACAGCACTGTTGCTGGGAAGACGTACATCATACCCCGTGCATTCCTCTAACTTTTTCAGTTTGTATTGCAGGGTGTTTTTATGCATATATAATTTTTCTGCCGCCAGACAAATTGAACCCTCCGCGGAAAAGTATGCTTCCAAAATTCCAATCCAACTTCGTATTTTTTCAAAGCTGCAACCTGCAAATATTTTGCGAAGGTACTCTTCCTTTAGCACTTTTGGGATTTCCTCCATGAAAATCTCCATATTGATTTGCTCATACAACATGATACGGTGGGTAGGCGTGTGACAGGCTTTCGCTGCTTTATTGGCCTTCACGTATGCGCTTTTGACGTCGATGGTTCCATCGGCAACATTGTCAATTCCAATTAAAAGCTCCATGTTGAATAAACCACGTATATACTCTGTCAAATTTTGTGCCAATGCGAGCATCTGCTTGTCGCCACGAGGCGTTACTAAAGAAATTTGCTTGGTTGTTAGACGTAAGTACAAGTTGCCTTGTTCCTCACAGATAAAGCGGCGCACAGCGTTTTCAATTTTTTCAATCAGCTTTTGCCCTTCACCGGTACTCGAAAGTTCATTGAATTTGTCAATTCGCACCACCATAACCCGTCTGGGACGAGTAATATCTATGTGCAGCAAAACTCCCCTTTCAATTAGGGCATTGCCGAATTCCTCACTTGTACCTAAAATCCATTCCTCTAAAAATCGGCTTTCTATTTTTTTATCGAACCGTTCCTGTTCTCTTGTATAGCTTTCTCTTACTAAAATTTCTGTCATTTTTTTTACAATTTGACCATAATTGAACACCTGATCATATTCTCCGGTAATTCCCACCACACCAATGGTTTCTCCATTTATCATAATAGGTAAATTCAGTCCCGCACGGGTCGAGAGGGTTTCTGCTTGAGAGGTGACATAATACTCTTTCAGATTCTCTTCGATGATTTTTTTGGCTCCCGCATGAAAATTACCGACCCGACTGGCGTCGGTACTGGCAATAATGTAGCCCTGATCATCCATCATGTTAACATGTTGTTTCACAATTGTGCTTATTTCATTTACGATTTGCTGCGCACTTTTGACTGAGATATGCATTTTCTCCCACCCTCCTTTCAATTCGTTGAATAATTTGCTTTCTCTACCATAATAAATCCTGATTTGCCAGTAAGGTTCTGGAATAGACCCAATAGCCAAAAACAATGTAAAAGATATAAGCTCCCCAAAGGGGCGCTATGAATAGAAATAAATAGCGGGTCTCTTAATTTAGCTTGGCAAAAGAAACCGTATGTTCTTTTAAAGAGATTTTTCCTACTTCATATCCATACTGCACCAATTCCTTTTTATACGTCAAAAAGGAATGATCGATTTCGATTCCCACAATAGTATGTATTTCAGCGAAAGAAAGTTTAATGGTCGGACTCCCGTCTTTTTGAACATATTCCCATAGAGTGTTATATTTACTCATAATATCTTATCCCTCCAAAATTCTGTATTCAAAACAGATCAGGAAATATGAATGTTTACCCCATTCACTTCGACACCTGCGTCAACCCGTATAAGAATATACTTTGAACCGTTAATCATGCGCGTTTCTAATAAGTCACTGCATTCCGGATTTACGTTGATTGTCACATCGGGGGCGCGAACTTCAAACTTCTTAGTATCAATGATATTCTGTGGGCTGATTTTAACATCGGCACCAAACTCGGCATCAAATTTTTCATCAAATGAGGACACATTGGAATCGGAGACTCCGCAAGATTTCAGAACGGATTTGACCGTACTTTTGGAAATTGCCAGAGGGTCAACTTCTTTACTGGCCTTGTGTTCTTCAATCATTCCGCACAATTTTTCGTGAACGGATTGCATGACTTCGTAGCTACAGTCATTGGCAAGCGTATCCCCAAGCATGGATTGGAATATCTCTTTCTGTGCGGCGGCCGGCATGGGAATGTCGGTTTTGAACACAGCGTCAATGAACTCAGCATGACTTTCCTTAGTATCCCGTGTGTAGTAAAGCGTGTTATAGATGTTCGCACTGCGATCATCAAAGGCAGGGAACATGAAACCAAGCTCCGGTGCCGATATAATCCAGTCAGTCTTACGATCATGAAACTCATTTTCGACAACATAGTAGCTTAATGCAGGCTGTGTAGGCTTAATCGGGCAGATGCTGCACAGAATGTATGAGAACACTTCGGAAGATGCATCGTCTTGCTTTCCTCCATCTTTCGAACGGTAGGGGACATCATAAGTATCGTGTGATAACAGGATCAGATAATTGCCTTCCAAGTTGATTGCCTGAATGACACGCTGAAAAAAAGCCTGTACGGAAGTCTCGTCCTTTAGAGACGAATCCCTAAGTCCCATGAGCAATTTATGTTCTTCACCATCAACTACCTGCTGAGTAGCAAACGCAATATCAATCAGATTTTTTCCGAGAGTTCCGGACAGCGTGCGTTTGATAATGGCCAAAAATTTTTCGGATTCTTCTTGTGACATCAATGCAAGGGACTGATCAAATTCAGAAACAATTTCTCGCTTCTCGTTGACGAAGCATCCGCGTATGTGAGTGATATTACTCTTGTCTTGCCTGAAACGGCGGCGAATTTCTGCAACTTCTTTTTCGTTCATAATAACCTCTTTGTAATTAATATGTAGTTTCTCGATTATATTCCATATGTGACCAGAATGGATTGGAAGCGGTCAACCGGGAATCGCCTTCACCAATTCATCCTATGAGCTTTTTTAATATTTTCCCCGAACTTTTCTTCTGCCCGAGTTACAATAAAAAGCGCTTTACGATAGGCATTGCCCATTCTTTTCAGCTGCTTATATTATCGCACACTAACTTTTATTCTTCAAGATTATCGTAAAAAAGTACAGATTTAATACGATCATTAAGATCTATGCTTTTTTGTTTTAAAGACACAGATAATGAAAACTTTTGTGTTTTCTTCAACTTGTCATTAAATCCTCCTGTCATAAGTTAAGAAAATAATCTGAATCAAATATGGTAATCATCTATGTCAAACTCATGATTTTTGTAATAGAATTTACGATCAATTTCAGTGATTTCTCGAATAATCCTGCAAGGATTGCCAATTGCGATAACGTTATCAGGAATATCTTTCGTTACAATGCTCCCTGAACCTATCACGACGTTATTTCCAATATGAACCCCGGGATTTACAACAACGTTTCCTCCAAGCCAAACATTGTTGCCTATTGTTATGCTAATGCCATATTCATATCCGGAATTTCTGGAATCCGGATGTATAGGATGTCCGGCTGTATAAAGCGAAACATTTGGAGCGAATTGTACATTGTTACCGATAATCACTTTCCCAACATCTAAAATAATACAATTGTAATTTGCAAAAAAGAAATCTCCAACTTCAATATTCCTTCCATAATCGCAATGGAATGGCGCCTCAATATGTACCTCTGCACCTGCTTTTCCAAGAATACTTCTGATTAGCTGCTCAATTGTTGCTTCATCATCTGGCTTGCATTGATTGTATGCGTATATTTTTTTCTTGTTTTCTAATCTTTCTTCGGATAACCCGTCTAACCATGCCTTGTAGGGGAGGCCTGCCAACATTCTGTCTTTCTGATTCGTGATAATCCCTTCTTTTCACTATATATTTTTTCTGTCCTGTCACGTAGTTTCAGCTTATGCGAAGTGAAAATATCTTTTGAACTTCGCCTCATACTTATTGAAATTGCAATTTCCGCCTGAATTTGTGGATGCTCATAATCTATATGTTGTTTTTCATCCAATCTTCAACAATCGCTTTGTCGCCATTATCCATAAACGGATGGCTGCTGTTTTTGGAAACCGTCAGTTGACAGTTGAAATTTCGGACAAAATTATCAATGACTTCGCGGCTTTGAAGATTATCCTTTGCTCCGTATAAAATGTGCGTGGGAGCAGTCCATTGATTGATTGGATGATCTTTTACATATTGATAATATGACCATGACATCGTATCAATGGGAGTAGAAATAACCGCTTTTTTTCTAAGCTGTTCCTCCGTTATGTTAAACCAAATAAACATTTGCCGGATCAAATATTCCATATTTACAATCGGTGACTGAAAAAGGCAGTTCTCAAAATGCTTGCCGAGGTAAGCATGAAGGCTAAAAAAAGCGCCGATGCTGCATCCGTACAGTGATACCGCATTCCACTTGTCGAAAACATAATCACCGACTTGTGTTAAGTCCGCAATCCCATTCGTAATGTCACATTTGTATTCTTGATTGGTGCTTCTTTCTCCATGCTCGGGAAGGTCGAAACTGATTGTCTGGTACCCTTTGTCTGCGGCAATTTCTGCAAAGGCTTCGGCGCTTTCCTTGTTTGACATTTTCCCATGGACAAAGATGTACGCTTTATTCGATTGCTTTCCCCATAGGAGGGCAGGAATATTTGCAACATAAATCTTTTCTCGGTTCATTTTTACCTCTCATATATTCAATAAATTAAGACGCAGTTTCGGATTAATCCGAAGTGCAGGGAACTTCATGAACAGAATTTCATCGCCACTGCGACTTTTAATGCGATCATGGGGTCATGACTGCTGACTTGATACACCATTTGGCTGTGCTGCCATTGGACGGTTGTCTCATGGGATTGATTCCAAATATTGATATTAATGACGCCGATTTTCTGGGGTGCGGGTAGCATATGATCATCCAAATACGCAACAACGTTTTTGGCCAGCTGTTTGTTGTCCGGATATTCTTTGTTTTGATAGGTTGGGTCAGTCGGGCTGTCCACACGGAGGCACCAGTGCCCTTCATTCCAGATCAGCTGCTGATGACCCAGACCTGCGTCTGCTACAGCCTTGATATTATGACCCAAATCCAGAAGCTCTCCATAGTTGGATGTATCTGCTTGCTCATAGCCGGAAATATTTTCTTGGGCGACTGCCGCATTTTTATATTCAGTTCCTTCAACCGTCGCAATAAGAGTCCCTTTCAAAGCGGCTTTTGAATTGAGGTCTGCGGGCTGATCGGTTTCGTAAAAATTTACTTTATAGTCCGTTGCCTGAGAATTTGTGCTGGACGTTAAGTGACGGCCTGCGTCTACCGGTACAGCTGTCGGCAACATCAAAGGGACCTTTGTGCTCAACGCCGCGTTGACTTGACGTAGCACTTCCTGTTGAGCCAGCGGAGATGTATCGACAGGCGAGCTTGAACGCTCAGATTGATTTTCTTGGACTGACGCAGTCTGTGCAGAAGATGAAATGGTGTCGCTTTGTGACGATACATCCGCCTTTTCCGTGTGGCTGCTCTGCGCTTGACTGCTATTATTTTTAAAAGGCAGTTTGTCGCACCCGACCGTGCCGGACAGTAAAATCAATATGACGAAAAGAGAAATCAATTTTTTCATCGGTTTTTATTACCTCCATAGACTTAATCCCATATTCCGACTGTATGCCATAAACATTATGCGTTGCCCAAAACGAAGGAGAGACGGCATATTGTGCTTACAATATAAACCTCTTTCATATATGGCGAAGCATATGTAATTTTACTTATTTACTGGGAAATCTCTTTATTTATGTAAAGTTAGCATTAGTTTATAAATTTTATCCACACATCCTTCGGGAAGCAGTTCAAGCATTGCAAGAAGTTTCCCTGTGCCTACTCTATATTTTAATTTGGGATGTTTTGACTCCATTGCCTTGATTACACTTTTCACAAGGTGGCGAGGATCGTTTTTGTGATTTAACTCCATCGTCATCAATGGTTTCATTTTTGTCAGAATTTCTTTGTAGTACTTGGTCTCGTTAATTGCTTTATTGAAATAAGTGCTGATTTGTTGTGTCAACTGTGTGTCATAAGAGCCCGGTTGGATTTTAATAACGGGAATTCCTAAAAACATAAGTTCTCTGCGAAGGCTGTCATTATACGCCTCTACTGCGTATTTCGATAGTACATAGGGACCGGCGAAAGGTTGGGGAGTCATCCATCCGGATTCAGAACTGCAGTTAATAATTCGGCCGCAGCCTTTATAAATCATCTCGAAAAATGCTCGGTTGACCCGCGCTGTGCCCATTACATTGACGCTCAATAGTTTCTCAATGGCATCAACACTGTTACCTTCAATTAGCGAAGTGAAATAGGTTAACCCAGCAAAGTTCACAATAGCGTCGAGTGAGTTGGTAAAGGATTGCACTGTACTGTGTGCAGCATTGATACTTTCTTGTATGGTAATGTCCATCTTGAGTGGAATGACGTTTGGCAGTTTTCCCAGCTGATCAAGCACAGCTCCATTTGTGCCGGTCGCAAACACTGTCCAATCTCCCTTTCGGGAAAGTTCCTTAACACAAAGCGTTCCAAGACCACCTGTAGCACCAGTGAATAAGACATATTTCATAAGGTACCTGCTTCCTTTCACTTGTTGGAGTACCTGAATTTTTATCAATTATTCTGATTGAATACCCGGTTTTCTCATAAAATCATATGACTTTGGGGCCTTTTAGAAGATGGATATCATAGCTGCCTTTCGGGAACGGGTAAACTCCAAAAGCCCGACTGCTTGCTACCCATTGTGACTTAAAAAGTCGTTGTACAAAAAGGCCATTATCGCTTCTAACCCTTTTGAGCTACTTTACGTGGACTGTTTCGACTTGCCACATATTTTTAAAAAGCGCTGCATGGGTATGGTCAGAAACTTATCTGTACGGTATATGACGGAGAGCGCCCAGGGAAATTCCGGGTTCTTCAAGTGGAGCTGACACACGCGGCCGGCGTACAACTTGTCAACCAGGGGCTTGGGCAAAATGCTGACACCCTGATTGTTTGCAACCATCTCCAATAGCAAATCCCATTGTGAGCTTTCAAAAATGATGTTTGGCGTAAAACCTGCAGCTTTGCAGCGTTCAAGCATCACATCGTAATACATATAATCCGGAGAAACCATTAACAAGCGCTCCGTCTCAAGCGCCCCGAAGTCCACCCAGCTTTTGGCGGCAAGAGGATGCTGCTTGGGGACGACCAAGACAGCCTCTGACTGGAAAACGGTTTGGCTGTAAAACTTATTGTCTGAAAACGGCTCTATCACCACGCCCAAATCGAGCGTTCCGTCGTCCACCAGATCCCTGATCGATTTGGAGGTGATCTCTGTAATCTGCAAGTCGGTTTCCGGGTAAGCCTGTCGAAATCGATAAATCAGGGAGGAAAAGTAGATGGTTCCGGCGGAAGGGGGGAGACCGAGTTTCAGGGTACCACCCGCGCAGCGCAGTTTCTGTTCCAGCGCCTGCGTTTGTGTGTGATAATAGTCCAGCAACTTTGTTGCGTAATCATAAAATGCCAAACCGTCCTGCGTAATCAGAAGATCCTTCGCACGGCGTCCGATGAATTCCGCCTGAAATTCATTTTCCAACGCGCGAATGGCCTTGCTCAGGGTCGATTGGCTGACGAAAAGCTTCTCAGCCGCTCTTGTAAAATTGCGTTGTTTTACCACTTCCACATAGTAAGCCAGTTGAATCATTGTCATTGGGGATTTTCTCCTCAATTTTTTATTCTATTTTCATTATACTTGGAAATTTTTTGATTGCAATCTCAAAATTACTGGTCAAGGTGCTTTTGTATGAATTTGATTCATACGGGTATGAATTTTTTGTATTTTTCTTCTGAAAAACGCCGTGCTATGATAATGACAGGGAAATGCTTTGGCCAAAGCAGACGAAATTGAATGTATTGCTTGCGTGCGGTTGTATGCAAGCGAGAGGAGAGGTATTTGTGCAAGAGCAAGAAAAAAGAGTATCATCCATCAGGGCTATACTGATTGAAACGGTTATGTTTTTAACATACGCATTTTTTGCCGTGAACTGGGTTGCCGGCAGCACGCTGACTCCGCAGATTATGAAGTATTTTAATCTGCAGTCCTTTGCGTCGGCGACCTTGATTTCCAACGCCATTACCATCGCAAAAATCATTGGTAATTTCATGGCCGCCGGAATCCTTATTAAATTGTTGCCCAAAAAGGCAATCGGCCTGGGTTCCGGACTGATTGTCGGGGGCAGCGTGCTGGCTGTTCTGGCGCCGCAGTATTGGATTTTTATTTTGGGTCGCTTCCTTATGGGGTTTGGTGGCGCGCTGTATGTGGTTTATTTCAACCCTGTTGTCATTCATTTTTTTGCCCCCGAAAAGCGCCCGACGGTCAATGCGCTCAATAACGTGGCATACAATGTCGGAGGAATCATCGCAATGCTGATTGTCGGTCCGGTTATTCACTGGATGCAGACATGGCAGTACAGCATGGCTTTTTTTGCGGCAATCAGCGCCGTACTGTTTATTACATGGCCGGTTTTGGGACAGGACTTTGAGCTGAACCGTTCATCCGGTGCGGATACGGAGAAATATACCTTAGGGGATGCGCTCAAGGAAAAAATCAACTGGATTCTGCCGCTTACCTATTCCGGATTACTTACCTTTTACATTGTGTTGCTCAACATTTTCCCGATTTCCGGTGTAACCACAATCAATTCTAAAACACTCAGCATCTTGGTAGCGGTCGGCGGCGTTGTTGGTTCTGTGCTGGCAATTATGCTGTCCAAGGTATACTTCAAGCGCCTGCCCGTGATCCGTTGGTGCGGTCTGGCCATGACCTTGTTCGGTGCGCTGATGTTTACCACAAAAAATGGAATGCTTTCGATGATTGCAGCCTTTGCCATCGGCGTGCTGATGTTCCTGCCGATTACCTCCCTTGTAATGATTCCGCAGGAACTGCCGAATATGTCCCCCGCAAAGTTGACGACCATTATGGGTCTGTTCTGGGCGTTGTCCTATGTGATTGAATCAGTTGTGTTTTATCTGATTGGCATTGTAATCGATAAGTCCGGGTATTCGGCCGGACTGACCATCGCACTGGTGATGAGCGCAACCTTCTTCCTCGGATCGTTTCTACTTACGGAAACAGGACACGCAGCAAACAAAAAGAAGCAGTAAGTATGGAAAGGAAATTTTTATGAAATCGTTTGAAGAAATATACCGTGAGAAAAAAATGACCGCCGAACAGGCGCTGGAGTTGATTCAGGACAACGACTATATGTTTTCCGCCCAAGCGGCCGGGGAGCCCGAGGCGATTCTTGAAAAATTGCAGCACCTTAAGAAAACCGGCGTAAAAAATACGGTTCTGAACACCTGCTTGCCTCTAAAATATTACGAGGCGTTCAAGGATCCTGAAATGAAGGGGGTTATGGCGCATAACGGCTGGTTTTTCAATGCCGGTTTGCGCGACGCACAGACCAAAAAGCTGGTGAGCGACGTACCCCAAAACTCTACATCCATTCTGCGCAAAACCCTTGACCGTATCGCTTATGAAAACCGCCGTCCAGTGGTGCTGACCACCGTATCCCCCATGGATAATCACGGCTATATGTCTCTGTCTGTCAGTGCAATTTATGAGCGGGACCTAATCAATAAAGGGGCGCTTGCCATTGTGGAGGTGAACCCCAATTTTCCTCGAACCTTCGGTGACACACAGGTTCACATTTCCGAGGTTGCGGCAGTTGTGGAATCCGACCGCCCCATCTTCAAAAGTAAGATGGTTCCCTACACCGAAACGGATGCGGCAATTGGCAGATATGTTGCTTCACTGATTGAGGACGGTTCCACGATTCAGCTGGGAATCGGAAATATTCCGAATGCGGTGGCGACGGAGTTGAAGAGCAAGCACCATTTGGGAATCCACACGGAAATGTTTACGGAAACCATGGTGGATTTGCTTGAATGCGGCGCAGTGGACAATTCCCAAAAGGGTCTGCTCAACGGCTACTCAGTTTGCTCCTTTACAATGGGCAGTCAGAGGCTGTACGACTACATCGACAACAATCCCTCTGTTTTGTTTAAATCCTGCACCTTTACAAACGACCCGTACACCATTGGAAAAAACAACAAATTTGTTTCGGTGAATGCTACACTGGAGGTTGACTTAACCGGCCAATGCGCTTCGGAAACGGTGGGTCACACTCAGTGGTCCGGTACGGGCGGACAGTCGGAAACCGTGCAGGGCGCACAGATGTCTCCTGGCGGCAAGTCGATTATCGCCATGCACTCCACCTATACCACTAAGGACGAAAGCGGAAAAGAAGTTCTTCACTCGAAGATCGTGCCGTTTTTGCAAGAAGGCTCGGTCGTCACCACATCCCGCAATGACACAGATTACGTGGTGACGGAATACGGCATTGCATGGCTGCGCGGGTTAAATGTGAGCCGTCGCGTCGAAGCGCTCATCAACATTGCGCATCCGGACTTTCGTGAGGAGCTGCGCCGCCAAGCCGAAATCAACAGGATTTGGTAAAACCTCATTTCTCCTCGCATAGTAACACCCCCTGCTGTAGTTGTTCTGCTACAGCAGGGGGTGTTTTCATGCAAATATCAAATCAAATTCAATATCTGGTGCTAATGCGAATATATTTTGCGCCGTTGATGGCGCTTATTTTCCATAATTGTATACCTGAGACGCACCGGATGATCACATATGTTTTTACGTTGAGCAAAATTTACACATCAAGAATCGAATCAATTGTACGCCGAACCGCCTCTTCATCATGCGTACAAATACCAGTGCAAAGGTCTTGGTGCATTTTTAAGTAATCAGCACCGGCGCTCATTTCAAAGTATCTTCTCCGGCTGATGAGTGAACGAATGTGCTTTGTAACCAGTTTTTGAACCATAAAATATATTTCTTCAAAGAGACGATTGTGAGACATATGAACAATCTGCGAGTGAAAATCAAAATCCGCATCGACCAGAAGACAAAAATTTTCATCAGTATCCTCGCGTATTGACTGATCAAACATCCGGCTGTAGTTTTCAAGGTATTGTTTCAACGTGACCAGTTCTTCGTCCGTTGCCAGTCTGGATGCACTTATGGCACTTTCGTTCTCGATGATGCGGCGCATTTGATTAATGTCTTTCAGCCGATCTTCACCGGCGTAGAAATCGACGATTTCGTTGAGCACGGAATAGATGGAAAAATCACGGACAAAAGAGCCTTCTCCTACACGAGTCTCAATCACCCCCAGCGTAATGAGCTTTTGCAGCGCCATGCGCACACTCAAACGGTTCACCCCATACATCTGAGCAATTTCCGCCTCGGGGGGTAGCTTATCACCCACTTGCCAGCTTCCATTTAAAATATTCTGCTTAATTGCTTCCCCAACCTGATCTACAATGGAGACGCGTTCGATTTTCATAGGACTTTGATTTTCCTGCATATCGATTCCTCTGCTTCATTTTCTTATTATTTCTATTATTATACCTTAACATGGCCATGAATTCAATTCTTATATTCCAAAATAAAAACCGGTCCCAACCAATAAAAAGGTTGGAACCGCGTTTTAGGCCTTATCCGGGCCTTTGAAATTAGGCCATTTTCCAGGACTGTACTTTGCCGTCAATTGTCACTAATTCAACGGATTCTCTGTCGTTCAGAACAAAGTCGGAGAGCTCCTGACCCAGACCGGGCAGATCCGGAACCTTAAAGCGCCCGTTTACCGGCTGGTAATCATATTTGCACAGTTTAATGTGGCTGTGCACCATGTTGCACTGGTGATGCTCATGAATCACAAAATTCGGGATTGCCGCTTCCATCTGCAGGCTTGCCGCAGTGCTGATAGGAGAACCGCAGGCATGAACCTGAATGGAGACATCGTAAATATATGCCATATCGCAAATCTTCTTAACCTCTGTAAAACCGCCGCATGTTCCCATGTCGGGCTGCGCAATCTGAAGGCTGTTCGTTGCGAAATACTTTTCGTATTGCCAGCGGGTATAAATTCTCTCGCCACTTGCAATGGGCATTTGAATCCGCTGGGCCAGCCGCTCTGCGGTGTGGGGGTCCGGTGTATTAGGCTCTTCGAAATAAAAGATATTATACGGTTTGACTGCCTCTGCAAGCTGAATTGCGGTGTTTACGTCCAAAAAACTGTGGTTTTCCATAATGATATCCACATCCGGGCCGACGGCTTCACGTACAGCCGCAACACGGTCAACAACTGTTTTCAGATTTTTGTAGGTAAGCAGGGTTGTTCGGTCTTTATCCGTGAAGGCGCCCTGAGTGGGAGTTTCTTTAAAGGTAAAGAAATCGACTTTGATTGCGTCATAGCCTTGATCAAGCGCACGTTTTGCCGCGCCTACATAATCCTCAATGGTAAACATGCCTGCCATGGTGTCTTTCCAGCCGAACTGTAGCTGAGAAGCATAGGTGCGCAGATTATCGTTCAGTTTACCGCCCAATAGGGTGTAAATAGGCACATTGAAGTATTTACCTTTAATATCCCACAAGGCAATGTCAAGAGCACTCATACCCGCGGTAAAAACGCCGCCGCCGTTTTGCCCCCAAAAGGTGGTACGGTACATCTTGTCCCATATTTTTTCATTCTCCAGCGGATCCATGCCGATGATGATGTTTGCAAGATCCTGAATCATTCCGAACGCGGCAGTGGAACCTACTCCGTAAGCCATGGCGGCCTCACCGTCACCGTAAATTCCCTGATCGGTGTAAACCCGGCAGAGAATGGGATGGACGGACGGATTTTCTTTATCCTTCACGTGAAAGACATCAATTTTTGTAATTTTCATAATAAATATTCCCTTTCCCTAATAATATGTTTTTATGCCTGATCCAGGATGCTCTTTGTTTCTATATGCGTTTTTCCTGAACGGTGGCGTAAAATTGCGTACACAAAGCAGACGACAACTGCAGCTATGTTGAAAATTGCAAGCGGCAGAGTCAGATTTTTAAGTGAATAAAACAGAATGACCGCTTGGGCAATGCAGGCAATGATGAGAACCAGATAAAGCATGCCATTGCTCATGTGCATGGAAGACTTCGCCCATTTTTGAGGCATTTTCGAAGGAAGTTTGAAAATTGAGTAAAACAGGAGAAACTGGAAAACTGAGGTGATAACCATGATATTGCTTACAATGGTACCGACGGAGAGCCCCATTAAAACCGGAATAACGCCGATTACCAACTGAATGGTCAGAATCAAGACAGGTGCACCATGACGATTGGTCTTGCCAAATATTTCCGGAAGCCAGCCGTCCTTGGTGGCTTGCATATACGGACCGACAGCCATGCCATAGGTCGAGTTCATGGAGGTCGCCAAAGCCATAATTGGTGCGCCAATCATAAACGCGTAAAAGACAGGCGTGGAAAACATGGCTCTTGCGGCAACCGTCAAAGGCTGACCGGCAACCTTGCTCAGAGGAAGGATAGAGACATCCGACAATGCTGCTCCGCAGTACAAGATAATAAGAGCCGGAATAACTGCCAGCATTGAACGGGGAAGATCACGGGTTGGATTTTTTGCCATTCCTCCGTAGTTAATTGTCAGCTTATAGCCCTGACAGGAATAAACAAGAATCATTACTGCTCCGATAAAGCCTGTGCCTTTTCCAGCAAAGAACTTTTCGCCGCTGAACTGCAGAGGAGGAACTATATTGCCCTTTACGCAGCCTATAACAGCAAATCCAAGCAACGCGATTACCAAGAATGCGGACATTATCTTTTGCAGGGTCGCCATATTTTTGGTTCCCATAAGATTAATGACATAAAACACAGCAATACCAAGAATTGCCGTGACAATCTTGTTCGCACCGGGGAACATGGAATTGATATAAATTCCCAGTGCGGTTCCGTACAGGGACATCGTCAGCATCTGCAAGAAAAAGCTGATGATAAACATTCCGCCGCTTTTTTCACCGCCCAGACTGGTAATGATGGAATAATCACCGCCTGAAAATTTTGTAACAGATGAAAAGATGATATCCGGAAGATTGATAATCAAGCCCAAAATAATTGCAGCCAAATACGCGAGCCATACAGAGTATCCTGTCAATCCGATAGCTGGACCAATTGTTGTGATAATACCTGCTCCAATAACTTGCCCGAGACCTAATGCCCAAAGTTCTCCGAACCCCAATCCTTCGCTGTGAAGCTTTTTTTCTCCTGACATAGTAACACATCCTCCCCAATTTTAAACAGCTTGATATTCGACTATTGCATTGTTCAGCTGTTCGCTATGTATAGATTAGCATTTTACAACTTCTTTGTCAATAATAGATATATTAAAATTAAATTTTTTTCTATAAACTGTGGTGAATCCCATAACTTTCTTATTTGTTTTATTAATTACAGTTCAAAGCTATCGGCATTTTCTGCATTGATTTTACCTCAAGCACTGGAGAAATCCAGAAGTCGGGTGCCTCGATTGTTCAGGAAACACAAACAGACCGTCTTCATCAACGAAAGTTGAAATGAGACGGTCTGTTTATTGCTTCAAAATTGCTATGTGCATTTCGAGTTCGGCTAGAATCGTAGAATTGGAGTTCAATATAGTTAATAAACTTCCTATGGCCTATTGTTGACCGAGTTTCTCATTATACACCTTACTGGATACAAATTATTAAATATATCTTATAAGAATATTTTAAACATAATGGGAATTATTTTCATTTGAAACTGCTTAGGTTAAATATGGATTAAATGAAGCTCAAAAATCTTTTAGCAGACAATTGTGGTTAGCATTAAATAGACTTAAAGCTAAATAGAAATTGAAAATATCTGTTCATTCCCACCCCAGAGATATTTTCTTTCTTCAATTTTTTCAAAACCATACTTTTCGTATAATCCTTGTTCTCCACTTACAAGATAAACTTTTGAAAATCCAATATTTTTTGCATATTCTAATGCACACTGAATAAGATTCTGGCTCAAGCGCTTGCCTCTGTATGGCTCCCCGACAAACATATATCCAATATAAGGTGTATATATGACTTCTGGAATACAGTCAGTTTTTGTTAATGTACAGTAAACTGCAATATTCGCCTTTTCCCGTGCAATAAATACTCTTTCCCAATTCACAAAGTGGTGTTCACGCATATCTTTTGCCAGAAAAGGTCCTGCTTTCCATGAACAACTTTCTGCATACTCAATGACTGAATTCCACATAGCATTCTCGTAGTTGATTGGTTCTATTATCATGCTTTCCTCCTAATAGTACTTTTTTCTAATCGTTTAATAAATACTGAGACCTGTATTTTTTTGCGTAGTGTAAATATAATGTGAAACTCGAATTTACTCCGAACTGTCGATCTTGCTCAGTGAGTGTATCGACGGCCTTCTCTTCCTAAAACCCAGTGCAGAATAATTTCTCCAGTCAATAGTATAGAAATTGCCAAACCACAAACAGAGTAATACCAGACACCTAATAGCAGCGGCATAAGGGATGTCAGTAAAGCAAGAATGGATAAGATGCGAGATGCGTTTTTCAACGCATTCTTCTCCATGAAAATAGAAATTACAATTACGAACATTAATGCACAGGATAAAACTGCGGTTAGAAACGGTGCGAAATTTGCATATCCCCCAGGTGTCAAGCTGAAGTAGGAATAGGTTTTACGAATGAATCCTATGCTTCCGTCTGCATTAGGCTCTCCAAAATTCAACACAGCTCCATATGGAAGACTTTCTAAAACGATAATCACGAGGGTGACGATGGCACTTGTAATATTTGCTTTTTTCATCTCTATTCCTCCCATTATATAAAATAATCAGATTCTATTTCTGTTGTACCGTTTAAACAATTGCGAAGTTCATTTTTAGTTTTGAGTTGCCCAGTGTGCTCATTTTGTGATTACATAGTAAGCATCATATTTTGTACCGTCGTGACCTATCAGTTTCTCATCGATACATCTAAAACCGAATTTCACAAGGGCATCTATTCGCTGTAAAGCGGTTGTCTTAGCCTTTGTTGCCACTTTGTCACATTCAAATAAATCATATGTGCGAGGAACAATCAACGCCAATATATTTTCTATTTCTTCGGTTGTTTCATAATCGCTTCTCAAGTCTAAGCGAAGCAATCCACAATTTGTGAAATAATCCTTTGCACTTCTATTAAACAATTCTATTGTGCCGATAGCAATATTTTTAGTTTTATCTATAATTGTCCAACGAACAAATCCTTTTCGATCATACTCAGAATGCCAATATTCAATGGCGCTTTCCAATCTTTCAAGGGTTGTATAATAAAAATCATCTCCGCCACAATTATCACTGTTGAAGAATGGGACTGATATTCTGTCCGAATATACTTTCAACAAATCAGCACAATCTTCATTTACTACAAATCTTAATAAATATTTTTGGCTTTCTAATTGGGGACATTCTTGATATACATTGATCATTAGTTTTTAACCTCCATTATATAAAAATTAGATTGTGATTTTGCAGAATGTCATAAACATTATGCGAAGTTCGTTTTGCTTCTGAGTTACCGTTAGGCTCTTAAACCAATAAATTGAAGTCCATATATAATTTTTTCTCTAAATAACCAACTATCTTTTTTGGGAAAACTATCCTCACTTCATAAACTTCTATTATTTAATGCTATCGGCTTTAATGATTTCCGATAAAGTAGCTTCAACATCCGTCAATTTCAAAAGCAATATGCGCAATGCCTTGAAATAACCTTTTAGTATTAAATCAGAGCAACAAGATATAATATGAATACAATAAAACAATAATTATGGAGGATATTTAATCTAATATGAAAAATAAAATAAAATATATAAAAATTTTACCGATATTACTTATATTAATATTTGCTCTATTTACTGCATGTAGTCAAAGCTCACAGCAGTCTTCTGAGTCGGAGTCTTCTAAATCCAACTCGGAGTCGGAAGAAGTTCCGTCAGATTTAACCGAACTTGAAAATAATATTGAAATGACCGAGCAAACTCTTGATGGGCCGTCAATTGTGACAAAGCAGATGCAGGAGACCGGTCAAAGTACGCAGTCTAGCGAAGGTGCGCAGTCTGGACAGAACAATCAAAGCCAGCAAGGAAGTCAAAGCTCGTAGCAGGGGAAAGGACAGAATCAGGGCCAGCCGTCAAGTCCTAACCAACAAGATCCGATGGAAAAAATCTCTGCAATTGTAGATAAGATGCACTATCAATGGAATAATTTAATGCCTTTAGCGATTAAAAAAGGGGCTAATAAAGATTTGGTAAATAATTTTGGCAATAAACTAAACGACTTTTCCAGCACCGTTGTCAGCAAGAATAAGATGAAAACTTTGATAGCTGCAAACCAACTTTATGCCTATATACCAGATTTATATTTGCTTTTCAAGCCAAAACTTCCACCAGAGATAAAAAGAGTCCGGTATTATTCGAGAAGTGCAATTCTAAACTCATTAAATGCTAATTGGACTCAGGCTAATTCGGATATTGGCAACTTAAAATCCATTTGGGCTATGTATAAAACTAGCTTAAACAAAGATCAGCAGGATATTGCAAACAAGCTTGACTTATCTATATATGAGATGGAAAAAGTCATTAAAGGGAAAAACCAGCCATTAGTCAAAATTAAAGGCAAGGTTGAATTTTCAAACATTGAAGCTTTGGAAAAAGCAATTGAAGGCGAATCCGGTGGGCAATCAGGCAATCAGCAGTCTAACGAAGGTGGCAAATTGCAATTCGCTGAGAGCAAGGGCTGCAGCAGATAAGTGTATCGCTATTTCAGGCAGCTTTTTAACTGCCTGAACCGATTTAAAATTCTAATGAAACAACCGGTAAAATGGGCTAGTCCCAAACCATAAATCTGCATTTGAGTCCCAATATGTTTTATTGGTTTTTAGTATTTCATCCCTGTCCATAAAATGTGCACTTCCTAATAATTTACTTATTAAACTTTGCTTAATGTTTATGATCTAAAGAATTCTGCATTCGATTCTACTATTGATTTTTCAGTTCGTCGCGGATCCTTCAGTACTGGATAATCGGTCCGTCGCCGGTAAGGAGCTTTTCCTGTGATTTGTACGCAGATGCTTTCGGTTTTTGCGTGATTACTACACGCTTATCCTGACATGACAAGGGTTTTGTTTCCTCTTTCAATGGTATTATGATATACAAACGGCAGATGGACAACATCCAGTTGATTTTCGATGCAACGGGAATAGTGGGAACTCCAATGATCTTCAATTTCACTATAAGCGTAGGAAGCGTCCACATCCTCATAAAAAAACGGCAGTTCGTCTGTGACTCTTTCTGGCTGTCCGTACCAGAAGAATATAATGTCATTATTTTCCCGGACCGGATAGTGCCTGACATTATAGTGGCTGATATCTAAAGTAGAAGATTTGCCGTTTGCCGGAATGAAGGTACAATGGTATCATTGAGAATACTCTTTCGTAAACCGTATGCGTCCATTTGCAACGTAATTCTTTATTCAAAGTAACTTCATAAACATTATGCGAAGTTCAGTGGCTGTTAGAATTGATATTCAGTTTGTTACAATGTGCTTTGCTATATCAGGTAAATTCAACAATTCGTTTTTGAAGAAAGAGGGATACGCCTTAAGATGCGGTAAATCTTTAATAGGTATCCATTTCAAATATTCTTTAAATCCGCTGGAACTGCTTTCTTTTTTTACCTCATCTGGGTTAATAGGTTTCACTAAAAAGTAAAGAGATATTTCATGATTGTTAAAATTATTTTCAATAAAAAAGTTTTCATTGATGAATAACAACCGATCTATGTTGCACTTGATTCCTGCTTCCTCATACACCTCACGAATGAGTGCTTGTTCTGCTTGCTCCCCTAAATGAACTGCACCGCCTATAGAATAGTAATAATCTACATTATCGGCTGTTACCATTAAAATGCGATTATCATTGATGATTACTGCCGCCGCTCTATATCTAAATTTGCAATTGCCATCTTGGAAAGCACAGTTATGTTCCATGATATGCCTCTCACTTCCACTATATATAAATAATCATAATTTACAGTCTTCGCAGAGTGTAAACATAATGGGCATCTCAAAAAGAAGGCGCGACACATTATGCTCATTTTCTTGCCGTAATAAAATAGTGTTTGCTGTTTTGTTTTCGGCCTGAAAAATAGCAATCGTCGATATGACGTATGCTTTCTATTGTAAATTTTGAAAGCAATGAGAGAATATCATCAAGATTGACATAAAAATGCGGAATCCCTTTTTCCGGTCCCTCGTCGGTTTTAGTTACGGTATTATCATCCAATTTCGGGTAACCGGCATCTCGATAGGACCAGGTTTCTTTTGAACATAGCGTCATATATAATTCGCCGTCTGATTTTAGCACTCGTGAAATTTCGTTGATGATCTTTTTTATTCCAGATGAATCTGTATGTGAGATCACATGATAGGCAAATATTGCATCAAACGATTGATTTGGATATGGCAGTTCTAGCATATCTGCTACAGAGGTGTCAATATGAAGACCATCGTTCGCAACCCATTGCTTCAGGTGGTTGACTCCGGTAATAGAAAGGTCAAACGCACTGACAGTAAATCCACTTCTGGCAAAAAAAACAGAATGTCTTCCTAATCCGCAACCAAAGTCAAGTATCGTTTTATATCCTTTTTCTTTCCAGCGTTGCGCAATGTAAAAGCTTTCTTCGCTTGGGTTCAGCCAAACCAAACCCGTTTCCTTATTCCAATCCCATGCTTTTGATACCGTCATTTCTTTCACTCCGTAAAATATTAATTAATAGATTATGCTCCCGTTGTATGTCATATGCCTATTTCCTCTTTTGACGCGCGAATAACTGCCTGTGCCGCTGTTTCATTCTCATCAACATGACCACTGATAGCAAAATCCCACATGCCGTCCATATATCCTGTACTCGCACGTTTTTCCAATAATACTTGTTTTTTATGATTTTCAAGTTTTAATATTATTGGAATACCGCAGAAAAACTTTTGTAATGTTCAACCATATAATATCGCTTCCCATAAATAATCAGGAATTACCTTGTTTGCAAAGAGTAAATAAACTCGAAGTTCGTTTTTGCTTCTCAGGGAAACACTTCTGGTCTTATATACTCTGAACTGGAAGAAAAACGAATTTTCTACGGTTTCTTTTCTTTTATTGCAGAAGTAATTATTGTTTAATGTTTTTCTATATTAGAGTTCTTCATTGCACCTTGGTTGTATACCCGCCTAATAACATCCTCAATATTGGTTTCTTCGATGCTTATATCTTGAATAAGGTAATTGGATGACAGCTCCGTCATGATTTCTCCGGCACTGGTTTTTGCCTTGTCAAATTCAAACCATACCCTGCCTTTTTCCGTTTTTATAATTTTGGCGTTAGAAACTTGAATATTCTGATACTCCTCAAAAAAATCTACAATTAGTTTCTTAGTAGGCGCGAGTCTGTCAATAAGCTGATTTAGTGAACCGTCTTCCACTATTTTTCCTTTATTGATAATAATGATTCTCTTGCATAATTGTTGTATATCGTCTAAATCGTGAGTTGTTAAAATGATAGTTGTCTTACAATTTTGATTAATATCTTTTATGAATTTTCGGATTGCGTATTTTACATCCACATCTAAACCGATTGTTGGCTCATCAAGGAAGATAACAGGGGGGGAATGTAGCATGGCAGCTGCCAGATCACCACGCATACGCTGCCCAAGTGACAGTTGGCGGACAGGCGTGTTTATAATTTCTTGTAAGTTCAGAATTTCATCCAACATCGCGAAATTGTGATGATACTTATCATTATCGATTTCATAAATACGTTTTAAAAGCTCAAAAGACTCGCCCAACCGCAAATCCCAATAAAGCTGCGTACGCTGACCAAACACTACTCCCAGATTTTTTACAACTTTTTTTCGGTCAACATAAGGCGACATTCCATTTATAATCACACTGCCGCTTGTAGGTCGTAAAATTCCGCACATCATTTTTATAGTAGTGCTTTTCCCTGCTCCGTTTGGACCAATATAACCGACGATTTCGCCTTCTTCCAATGAAAAGCTAATATCATCAACAGCACGGACCAGCAGTTTATTGCTCTTCAAAATATTCTTAAAGGCCCCTTTTAGTCCGCTTTCCTTTTGCACAACATTAAATTCTTTAACAAGATGTTCTACTTGAATAACCGGCATTTTCACATCTCCATTTCTTATGAGCCAGAACTTTCATACCGACTCAAGCCTTTTTTAAATATTGTGTAGCCTATTATATACACTACAATTCCTACCAATAGTGAAGCGAGACACAGATTTCCGGGCAAAATAATGTCGGTGCTTTTTTGAAGTAATTCCGATGCTGGATAGAAGCTGATAAACCCCAATGGAATGATGTATGTAAATACGATTTGAAAATACATCGGATAAATCGACATGGGGTACATTGACGTGTAGTAAATAACTTTATTGTCGAGTTCAACGAACGGACTTCGTTTTGTCCAGAAAGCAATGGAACACGTGGCCAGATACACGGCTCCCCTTATCAGCGTCGCACCAGCAATTGCTGCAAGCAATTTTATTACATTCAAAAACGACGGGTAGAAGCCAACTGCCGAGCATCCATAAAACAATATGCAAACCGCTGGAATGAGATCTGTAAACCCAATAAGATTAAATTCCATAACAGAAAATTGATAAAATATGTTGAGCGGCCGCAATAATAATCGATCAAATTCGCCTTCTGTAACCAGATATTGAATACTCCATGTCTGTATAAACAGCACCATTGATAATCCATGGCTCATAGATGCGATTCCATACAAAAAGGCAACCTGATTGAAACTCCAGCCATTTAAGCTACCAAAGTTAGCAATCACGATTTGAATTGAAACAAGCCCCAGTATAAAGTGTGCTGGGTTAGCTACCAGCCATGCGAAAAGGAATGAAGGGTACTCCATTTGCCGTTGAATTTCAAGTTTTATGCTGTAATGTCCAACTTTTATGTAATGAAGTATGCACTTTGCAATATTCATTTTAACCTCCATATATAAAATACAGGATTGTTCAGATTACCCTCCCTGAACAATAACATTCTTGAATGCTTTTTTTTGCAGAAAGAAACTACAAAAAAATAACATAATTACCCAAAAAGCCTGAATGAGTAGAATGGGAAACGCCTGGCTTGCGGTTGTTTTTCCTATGTAAATGCTGATTGGTGATTGATAAATATACATAAAAGGGAGATATTTCATAACAGCTGCTACTTGTGATGGGAAAAACCATAAAGGAATAAAACTGCCGGACAGGAATTCAATGATGGTACCTTTAATGGCACCAATTGGCCCTAAATCAATAACCCAAAAATAGAACAAGCCGAAAATGGCGTCGATAAACCATAAAATTAGAAAGCCAAGAGCGGTACTCAAGATTGATAATGCAAAATTTGCAAGCGAAGACGGCAGCGGCGGGCCAAAAAATATGCTGGCGAAGATAAAAATCGGGATGAATTTTTGAAGAAGATTGCTGATAATGCAGCCGATGTCTTGTGCAAAGTACATTCCCATGATGCTGACCGGCTTTAGAAAATCAACTGCCACGTTGCCTTTTCGGATGCTTGAACGTAAACTGTCTTCCACTGTCGGGCAAAAAAAAGAGGAGATAAACGTGGATATAATGGCATACTTTATCATTTCATCTAAAGCGGTCGATGAAATGGCGTTCATATTTGAATAGGCTGCTTTCCAAAAAAATACGGTTGCAACGAGTAAAATAATCTGTACAAAAAAGGAGGTTAATACTTCAAAACGATATGCGAGGGAAACTAAAAAACGAGTTTTTATTATATAAAAATACGCCAACATTCGCTTCCTCCAATTACTTTTATTCTCTCTTTGTTGATGAAACCTTAGTATGATGGGTTGCAATAAGTGCGATTACCTTTCGTGTAATGATAAGCATAAGGTAAACCTTGGAGAAAAATTTTTTTATTTTATTATATTACTACAGCAAACAGAAATCAATAATTTTTCTAATTATATATAATTTTATGAAAACTATTATTAAATAAGTCAACAAGCAATAAAAAATCCGTAAGAATTGATTAAATCATGTGCGTTGCGTAGTTGGTTATGAGATAAAAAAGCCGAAGCACATTTCGCTTCGGCAAAAAGTTTTTTTATTTATTAGTTAAATCATTCAAACCTAAACTTATTTTGGAATGCGTTATTTTCGAGTATAGACGGATAACCCAACTAAACCATCATATGACCGTAAATAGGCAGCATGAACTACATGTTATAACCCTGTAGGTTGTTCTAGTCCCACATTATAGCCATTATAAGCATACATATTTTGCTTATAATCTTACTGGATTTTTTTATTCTCTTTTATCAAGCAAAAACTAGCCAAGTATAATAAATACAATGCAAAGCTCAGTCGAAGGGAGAAACGATACACTGTGCTCAAAATGTTAAGTATTCTTCGCTTAAAATTGCGTAACAAAGCCGATCAACCTTTTTTCTATTCAGATATATAGCCTTTCTTTCCCGACCTTCCAACTTAAAGCCGCTTTTTTCCAAGGATTTTTGAGCACCGATATTCGGCTCTAATGTATTTGCACTGATTCGCTCAATCCCTATATATTGAAACCCATATTCAAGCATTAGTCGGATGGCTTGCTGTCCATAACCTTTTGAGCGGTATTCAGGTTTTTGTATACCCATACCAATAGTACATTTTCGGTTTGTTCTGTCTATATCCTGCAAAGCAACATCTCCGATAACAGTTCCATCATTTAGAAATATTCCCAATCTTATATTAGAGACCCCTTGTTGTTGTTGAATATCGTCAAACCAAGTGTCTGCCTTTTCAATTGAATGTCCGAGATTTAATTCTTCACATGGATTGTTAAAATCGAATTCAAAATCGGCCCAAAGTTTTTTGCAATCTGTTCTCTCTAAAGTATCAAGGTATATATCTTTTCCTTTTATTCTCATTACTTCACCTTTCTGTGTAATCTGATCGTATTTTTGATAAATGTCTAAACATAATCCTGCTAATAAAAGTCAAGGAAAATTTCTAAAAATAAGCTCGGATGGGAAGCTCATACGATTAATCAGAGCTACCAGTTTGGCATTCTGGTGTATTCGGACTTTAACATCGAAAACAGTGTCAGATCTACAACGCCTTTACCTTTCCAAATATGACCTTGTCTGATAACGCCTTCTTCTACAAAATTATTTCTTCTTAAAACACTTAAAGACTTGGTATTCTCAGGCATGACGAACGCCTGGATTCGGTTTAGGCCAGTATCGTTAAAGAGGTAATCTGTCATTGCTTTTACCGTTTTTGTAGCAATCCCCTTACCCCAGAATCGGTCGTTTAACCGATAGCCTATGGTTATCATATTCACATCACAGTTATAGTCGAACATTTCTGCTACACCGACAATAAAATCGGGGGTATCATTTAGCGTAATCCCAAGGAATATCTCTTTTTTCTTGTTAAAATCCCGTTCAAAGTGCCCAATCATATTTGCAACGGTGTCCTTGTTTTTTTTAATCATGTAAGGAGAATACAGAAAAAGTTCTTCGTTGTTGTATATTTCAAAAAGGCTATCAATATCTGAAGGAACAATTTTCCTCAATGTAATCTCATCTGTTGTGATATGTGGAAACTGGTCATATGGATTTTTACTCACTTAATTTACCTCCTATGTATTATAATGTGCAGCTCAAATGGAAAGGGAGAAGACATATTGTGCTCATAATAGGCTAATAGATTTCCGTAGCTGTTCGCGGCAATTCCTTTATATGTTTTATATATGCAAAACTTTTGTCCGCTTCTTCTTTGTTATACATAAATCCAAAGGCTTCCCCAACCGCTGGTGCTATTTCGTCAAACAACTCACATGTGGTAATCAGTGCATTCCATGCATAATTGTAATCGCTTAAGTTAAATGTTGTCATAAGGCGGTTCCATATATCTGGATTTAAATAATTGTTGAGGTATTTTAGAGATTTGCCAAAACTAAATTCAAATCCTTTATTGATGCAGACATACCAGCTCATCATCTGTAGTAAAGCATCTCTCACATAATAATTCAGAGAGTCAATTGTATAGAGGATTTCTTTACGCCAAAGCCCTTTCGCACAATAAGGAGCTACCCACCAGAAATCATTACATCTACTGTAATATTGCGCGAACGAGGGCTTTTCTACCCAATAATTTTTATCCGATGCAGGGGGGAGTTTTGGCAAAATAGCTTCCTTATCGAGCAGCGTAACAGTAAGTGAATCAGTCCCGAAATTTTCTAACGTGCAGTCCAATGTCTCAATATGTAAATCAATCCTATTGCCATCAGAAAACTGCATTAGGTAGCCATAACATTTCGACAAATCAACGTTACGCCCCTGCATTTTATCAAGCTTATCCGGTTCCTGCATAATGATTCGTTCGCCAAATACATCTATCCATCCTTTATTATTAAGAAATGGCTCTGTCTCTGCCACAACATACACAACATCATAATCCATGAAAATATCTTTCGGAGCGTTGGAATTCGCTCTTGAACCATTGATATAAACGGCTCGAATACGGTCATCTTTTTTTGCCACCCCGAGAATCAAATCCATCATCTCTGATTGAGAACGCATTTTTTACCCTTCCCATTCTATAAATAATTAGGTCATACTTTCGTTGTACATTTTAAACATGGGAAACTTGCATTTACTTCCGAACTGCCAAGTTTGCTCAAAATCAAACCGATAAACTGAAATTTAACGAGCCTTATACCTATAATACTTTCCTATTGTAACTATATTTTCACCTTTGCATTCATAAGGCACTTCTTTTAATAGATAGTCCTAATATCAACTATCACTTGAAATCTTCGACTGAATCATCCTAAAACCATATTGCTCTAACAATCAAAAATATAATCAGCATCCATATTATAATAATCGGTAAGGCATAATACCATATCTTAGGTTTTCCACCAGCTAACCAAAGGCCGTTCCACCTAATTTTTACCCCATCTCTATGCTGAATTTAAAGCTGCATTAAATTAATTGACACGCTTATACTGTACGCAAAATACCAAATATCATGACCTACTAATTGCAACTATAAGTAAAAATATTCCAATAACTATCATTATAATCGATGTAATTCGGGTATATTTAATCGCTTCTTCACTTGGTTCAAGGTCCTCATTTTTAAGCCGCCATCTGCTTCCCCACAAGGCAGCATTCTCTGGTTTTATTGCCATATATAAAAGTACAGCCAGAATAGGTAGAAAAAGTACTACACCGAAAATTATATTAGCAATGTTCATTAAACTCCACCTTTCCTATATTTATAAAAACCAAATTGTATCGCCATATCCCATACATCTAGGATTTTGAGCATGATATTAGGAATTGACGTGCTGCATGCCTATACGATTTTCCATAATAGAAACAACTTCGCAGTATATAAATCCATTTGTTGCGATTCTTCTATTTCCTTTATAACATAAATCACGTAATATTGAGCATACAGGCCTCGTAAGAAGTACAATCTCTGATTTATAAAGTATATGCTGTTTGCAAGCGACCCTCTATTGCAACAAACTGGGAAGTTCAAACGAACGAAAAGACAGTAGGGTGTGCTTGTTTTATATGGTTATATTTCTGAATTATTAATTGGATATTTTCTGAAATCGATTCAGTGCCATCAAGATGAAGTACTGGGCTAGCTAATGTTTTGACCACTCATCAATAATTGAAAGGTTACGAGCTCTAACAAATCCTAAAAATCCTTGTTCTTGCTCATACATGTCGCCACCTACTAAAACACGTTGTCCATATTGTTCTGATGACCTATGTTTTACTCGCTCTAAACGTATATCAATCGGGACAGATAGAAACACTCCTAATTAATATATAGAACTATTTTATCGCCATAATTACCTGTTACAGCAGAAAACATGAATGAATTATATTTCTTCATATCAGCAAGCATTAACTCTATCACTATATTTTATTTATCCTATTTTCTTGACATGACAACCCTGAACACTGTCAGATGGATGATAACAGAAAATATACAGCTGCCGATCCACCATGCAGTGGCGTACGAGAAGCCATGGGATGTAATGAAATAGGCGGCATAAAGTGATAGAAAAAACTGAATGAATGACATCAGCAAACCCGGATTCCATTCCATCATCTTAACGCCTTGAAAGATATGCGTGAAACAATTCATGATACTAAAAATAATAATACAAAGTCCGAAGCCAATATTGAAGCAGGCCGCTATGCCAAAAATCAAAAAAGCAATCCATACCAACAATATATTGATCCAAAATATCTTAATATCTGTTAGCGTTTCTTTGCCGGCCGGCAAATTGAAAATTCGCTCATTCATAAAATTTTTGAATCCACCAGGCCAAAAATGTTCTTCTGTCTGATGAAATAAGTACAAAGGAATATTGCAAAGTGCCCAGAAGATAGGCTGATCCCATCTGCTAAAAGCAAATAAAGTTATTGTTGCTATAATGCCCATCAAAGGGCATAATTTTGCCCAAGCTTGATTCGCTGCAAATCGCTTAATCATAATAGTTTCAATACCTCATCATATAATAGTACGAATAATCGAGCCATGTTTTTAATGTATGTCGTAAACATAATCCTGCTAATAAAAGTCAAGATAAATTTCTAAAAATAAATCGTATCGTTAATGACTTAAAACAAGTATAGCAAAGCAAGGCATCTATATCAATAGATGTCCTGTAAAATAATAGCAATTGTTTTAACAATACAATTCTTTTACTTTCGCATAATAAATCCTCAGAAATATATTTTAGGCTGCTATTTTTGCTACGCGCGGGTGCTTCCCTTCAGCCTCTTTCTTCAGCAGGAAATCATACACAGCTGTATCCTTAGTTGGTTTAGCACACTTTAGAAAACGTATGATTTCATATCCGGTTTTACGCAATGAGGATGACCCACGTTTTGAAATATGTCTGTTGGTTCCTGTGAAAGTCCCGGACTGGTATGGCGGGGCATCTAAGCCTGCGTAAGAAACCAAAGCGCTGCCACGATGAAAACGTCGTGCATCTGCGCTAAAATAGATACAAGAGTTTTGTCAATCATATTCAGAACTCTTGCAGATTCCAAAACGAGCCTGCTAAATCGAATGCTCATAATAAGAGGGTGGCTGGCGGATTATGTTACGGATGCGAAATCCAATGCGAAGTACGCCATACCATGACTCCTCTTATTATAAAAAATAAGCACAAACATTACCAGTTTTAGGTGAATGTCTGTGCTTATATAGTGCCAATGCGAAGCTAGTTAGCTTGTCTGATTTTGCACGGTGCTCATATTCTACGCTTTGCTTTCACAATAGACAGGTCAACACCCAGACATACTGCAATATAAATCACAAAAAATATGGGGAATGCAATGATAGGGGAAACAATCAACGGATATGGCGCGGCTCTCCCTGTAAGCAAAACATTGTATATAAATGAAAGTGGAATAAATAGCAATAACCAAATATTAATTGACCAAAAATTGAATTTTGCATTTTTCTTGGTGCTTTCCGAAGAGCTAAGTATCCCGATGCCAAATACCATACAACCAAGTGCCATAAAGACCAGCCCAATCGATAGAGCCATTGGAACTTGTTCTTCATACCAGACTGCGGCAGATACGATCAAGCCAATAAAATTAAGCACAGTAGCAACTATGACAAAAATACCAGCATTAGCCTTTTGCTCTATCTGTTTGGACTGCTCAATACCTTTGAGAATGTAATCAGTCGTAACCCCAAAGTAATCGCTCATGATAATGACTTTGTCTAAATCTGGAATGCTCTGTTCGCTCTCCCATTTTGAAACAGCCTGACGTGATACGCCTACCTTGTCTGCAAGTTCTTCCTGTGAAATGCCCTTCGTTTTTCTTAAGTTTTGAATCCTGTCTGAAATATTCATTGTGTGACACTCCTTTCTTTGATAGTGTCATAATAACAAAAAATGTGGTTGCATTGCTACCAGCCACACTTAGAGATATGTCAACCGGCAGTTGCATCTGTGTTGTAATGTGGAGAGATTTGTGCCTATGAAGGGTATCATAAACATAATGGGTAACTCAAGAAAAGCAGATTACTGAATGGTTTTCCAGAGTAATTGTCCAGTTTCAAAAAGCACTTCCATACGCCCAGTATCCTTTAACCATGAAAGATAAGAGCGGACGGTGCTGCCAACTAATACATATTGTTCAAAATTCATTGCCAGATCATATTCATTGAAAAGCACCTGTAAAACGTTTTCAAACTGAATCGGATTTTGGCATATTTCGAGTATCTTGTCCGCTACATCATGAACTTTGTTGATGTTAATCTGAGCAAGTGGAGCAATATTATCGGTTGCTTCTGCATGGGCAGGAACGAAAATCGTTGCGTTTAAGGTTTTTACCATTTCTAATGTGTCAAGGTAGGCGGCGACATCATAGATAAATCCAATTTGATATTTTTGCAGCGTTTCTTCGCTTGACAAACAGTCTGCCAGATAAACGACGTCATCCGCATTTCTAAAACCCACCATATCAAAAAAATGGCCGGGAAGATGGAGGATACTCATGTTTTTTGGGATCACATTGTCCGTCAAATATTCCGCATGGCTCTCCTGAGCCATCAGAAATTTGTGCCGTAAGTCTTTTGGCGGAAATCCGCCGTATAAAAAAGAGGGTTCCAACAGCGGATGATTGGTAAAGTCACAGTCGATACCCGGGGCATAAATTTTGCATCCGGTTTGATTTTGCAAATATTTATTACCACCGATATGATCAGCATTGGAATGTGTATTATAGATTGCAATAAGTCGCCAGTTGTTGGTTTCGAGTATCTGCCTTACCTTCCGTCCTGCATCCTTATCGCTTCCACTGTCAATCAGACATACATCTGTGTCGTTGAGTTTAACAATGCCGATCTTTGCGGGACTTTGAACGTAATAACTGCTTTCGCCAACTTGAATTAACTCATACATTTGAAAGAGCCCTCCATATAGAAATATTGATAAGTTTGTAATGGGGTTATCTTAATTAACCGAAGTTCAGATATTGATACAATCTGGATATGTGAAATTCTTATAGGAGTCCACATCAGTTCTTAAAATCCATAACTGCCTTCGATAAAGATGACCTTGATTCTGTCTTTTTTAAACTGTCCTGTTATTAGCACAAAGTCATTGCAGATTCTCTCATTATGCTTGCAATCAATGCATTTTCCCAGTTTTGTGCACGGAGTGTTTTTACCCAGGCGCTTTGCGTCTAAGGGGGCGGCGACCTGACGTGCACGGGTAATCGCTTCATCAGTAGAACTTACAATTTTGTTGGTTCCAACCACAGCAATAACTTGTTCCGGTCCATATATAATCGGAGCAACTCTGCTCCCGTTCCCATCAATGTTAAATAATTTTCCATCCGCTGTCACAGCATTAATACCCGTTAAAAAAGTATTGGCCCTAAAGTTTTGAAGATATATTTCCTGTTTTTCTCCGTGAGTCATTCCAAACTTATGTTTATCTAAAAATCTGTAGTCTCCGGATCTTATAAGATCAAAAATGCCTGTCTGCTCAAGCGTTACAGAATCTCCACAGCCTATAGTTTCGCCTTTATGAATTAAGGAGCGAATGACTTCATGAAGCGCAGCAATCGAATCAACATAAAATCCAGCCATATTGTTTTTATTAAGACTATCAATGGTTTTTTGAACAATAATATTTATCATTTATAGTGACAACCTTACTTGTAGTATTTTATAAATACTCTATCGCAGAGTATAATTCCAAAAAAATTAGTATGTCATAAACATTCTGCGCCATTTATCTCTTCCTTTGATTTGACCCATATCAATTTATCACGATAGACTAAAAGTCGGTTTTCGTGTGCCTGCCGACTTTCCTCAAAACCGTTTGTCCATTTATAAGTCCTACTTCTTGGATTGGTGATAATGCACTGTTTATTATTTGAATAGTCCTCCTATTTCAATCCACGTCCCTCGTGAGAGGGACGACTTGGTTGCTCTTTTTTAGCATCAATACTGTTAAATTTCAATCCACGTCCCTCGTGAGAGGGACGACTCAACGCTGTTAATCCTTGCTATCTGCCGTTTTAATTTCAATCCACGTCCCTCGTGAGAGGGACGACATGTCAAGCGATAAACTATATAAAGGCTTTAGAATTTCAATCCACGTCCCTCGTGAGAGGGACGACGCGCAATTACAATATATTTCAAATAATATTGACATTTCAATCCACGTCCCTCGTGAGAGGGACGACGGGTCAGGAGTCTCTGCAGTCGCTAAGGTCCCTGTTATTTCAATCCACGTCCCTCGTGAGAGGGACGACTGAAGCGTTAGCGCATAACGAAATTGTAAAAATAATTTCAATCCACGTCCCTCGTGAGAGGGACGACCGAGTTGCTCGGTGTAATGGCAAAGCGGCAGAAATTTCAATCCACGTCCCTCGTGAGAGGGACGACCTTTGAAAGTCCTTACGTTTATGATACTTTATAATTTCAATCCACGTCCCTCGTGAGAGGGACGACTGTGAAATAAACAAATTTTTATTTGAATATTTCGTTTATTTATCAATTATAAACATAAATTTAAATAATAACATATTAAAAGTATTATATTCCAAAAAAATCTTTCAAAAACTAAGCGTGAATATCCCAGTAATTTTATGTGCACTTGCGATTCGCGTTAATAAATCATAGGATCTTCCGGAGAATATGTTTGTTTGGTACCATAATGCTCAATGCGTGTTTTATAGTTGTTTCCAAGATTGTAAACTCTTAAACTGTCTTTTTGATCGTCCATAATATCAAGCAGTTTGTTTTTTACAATGCATAATTCCGCAGGGGACAGAAGACATTCAAAAACGGAATTCTGTACCCTTTGCCCTGTTTACACAAGCTTTCGCCACCTTGCGCAACCGCATGCTGCCCTGAGCGTTTTGGGTGTTTACATCATAGGTGTACTTATAGAATATAATTATCTTCTATAAGTTAATTATATTCTGGTAGAGCGATAAATTCAATAGAATTTCTTGAATAAGGTATCTCGACACAAAAGAGAAATCAAATTCGTTTTTACCGATAAATAAAGAAAGTGCCCTTAGTTTGTCAACTGAAGGCACTTTTCTGTATTTAGAAATATGTATGTCACTCAATCTTTACGAAAATATGGGAATTAATAATAATTGTAAATGCTCCATATTCCGGTGTACCGAAGCACATATCAGTTATAGACAGGAACAAACATAAATATTGCTATTTTTACCCATTTTTTATATAATCTAATACAGTACAATTCTGCAAAAAGGAGATGTTTCCGTGCTTCACATAGCCATTTGCGATGACCTGCCGGATCAGCTCGCAGCCATTGTTACATACATCAACGATTTTATAGAAAAAAACGCTCTTGATGCCGAGATTCGGCAGTTTACGCATCCGGATGAATTGCTGGCGGCTTGCGAAACAGAGCGGTTTCATATTTATATTCTGGACATTGTAATGCCCATGGTAAATGGAATTGAGGCGGGCCGGGAGATTCGCCGGCTTGACCGGGAAGCGCAGATCATCTACGCCACCACCGAGCCATCCTTCGCGCTGGAAGCCTTTTCCGCGAATCCGATTAACTTTCTTATCAAACCCATTGATAAAGTGACGTTTTTTGAAACTCTCGGACTTGCCATTTCAAAAGTGAATGCCGACGAGGAAAGCATACTCACAATTAGGACCAGGGATGGACTTCGCGTGGTAAAGCTGTCCTCCATTATTTTCTGCGAATACGGAAAACATACCGCTCAATATGCGCTGATGGGGGGAGAAATGCTAACTACCCGCACGCTGCAGGAGAGCTTTTCCGAGCATGTCGAACCGCTCCTCTCGGATGCGCGTTTTCTTCAGCCGCATACTTCTTTTGTACTGAACATGGCTCGGGTGGAAGGGTTTTCAAAGGATGGCTTCGTGATGCGCGGCGGAGCGGTGATCCCGATTCCCGAAAAGCAGTATGCAGCGGTGAGGGATACCTATATGGACTATCTGCTTACAAGGGAGGCAGTGAAATGAGCGCATTGCTACCGGATTTTCTGCGGGCGGCGGTATCCACTATTATGGAAGCGGTGCTCATGGTTACGCTGCTTAAGCCCAAGTACGGTAAAATGGTGACTGCTCTCGCGATGTTGGGCATTACTTTGGTGAATTTTTTTGTAGCCGTGTTCTGCTACTTAAATGGAAACCTCACGCTTCTTTCTAAACTGGACGTTTTCATGTTCACGGTGCTGTGCTTTGCCATCAGGCCGCTGTTTCGGGACAGCTTTATGCAGTGGCTGTTCAGCTATATTACGCTCCAGATCATCAACGCCGCCGTGGTCGCGCTGAGTTTTCTCGGCTCCCGGCGTCTTCCTTATCCCGCTTATGCAAACACGGTGCTGCGTCTGGCGCTTTTTCTTGCCATGGTGTTCCTGCTGCGGCGCTATGTGCGCCCGCTTTACCGCCAGATGGCTGAACGATGGAACATATTCTTCTATGTGGCGGCGGCCATTTACGCCGCGTTCCTTTATTATTATGTGGGAAGCAATGATGTTGTCGCTACGCTCACGGAGAACGCCGTACCTCTGCTGCTGCTGATTCTCGTCACAGTTGCAGTCTACGTGTCCATCTGTTTTTCACTCAGAACCATTTCCCGCGAATATGACCTGCGGGAGGAAAACCTGAGAATGCAAAACAACCAGGAACTGCTGCACCTGTCGGCTTCCGCCATGGCTGATCGGATCCGGCTGCTGGATGAGGCCCAACAGCAAAGCCGCATTGCGGCTCATGACCGCCGCCATTTTAACAACACCCTTCTGGGACTGCTGGAGCAGCGGAAAACCGAGGAGGCCGTCGCTTTTCTCAGGCAGCAGTCCGGCATGGAACCTGTCCGCTTCAAAAATTACTGTGAAAATACGGTTATCAATGCAGCGGTGTGCTATTATGCGGGATTGGCGGAGGATAACGGGATCACAATCGAAATCAGTCTGGATATTCCCAATTCCCTGCCGGTCAATTCGCTGGAGCTTGCCATGGTTCTGTCCAATCTGATGGAAAACGCCATCCATGCATGTGAAGCGCTCGAAAAGGACAGAGAGCGAACCATTCGGTTCACCTGCCGCCATGTGGGACAGCTCGTGCTGGAGATCAGCAACCCCTGCAGCGTCTTCGCTGTTCTGGATGAAAACGGACTTCCCGTTGCCAAAGAGAGCGGCCACGGCACCGGCACAAAAAGCGTGCTCGCCTTTGCCGAGGAGCACGGCGCAGAGGTAATGTATCAGATTGCGGACGGTATTTTCAGGGTGCGTATGTTGATATAAAACAGAGGTATTCTGTTTGTCAATCGTTATTTTAAAATAAATAGGGTTTTTTAAGCGTAAAAACGGGTCTTTTGAGTAAAAAGGCTCGCTTTTTGTTGTTCTGTGGTATTCTCCTATTACAAGCTTACAAAGGGAAAGGTCGTGAAGCATTATGGCAGAGCTAAAAAGCAAGCGGCGTGAAGACGCGCCGCTGACCGTGCCAAACACGGGAGGAAACGTCTGGCCGAGGCAACGCTGCCCCGCCTTTGAGCCAAGGGAAAGCGCTGTGGCGGGGTTAGACCAATGCTGGTACTGCCGCTGCGCGGACTTTCATCTGGATCAGCCCCGTGCGCTGGACGTGGGCGTGTGTTACTGGCCCAAAAAGGTAATGAAATAAAGAAATGTTATCACAGGAGGGAAAATCAATGAAAAGAATACTGAGTTTGCTGCTGACGGTCTGCATGGTGGTTACCCTGCCGTCACTTTCGGTACTGGCGGCGACAGCCGATGCTCTCAGCGGAGCAAACGGCGAAATCACAGCGTTTGCGGCGCTGCCCGAAACAGAAAAGGCCGTGACGCTCGGAACAGCCAAAGCGGATTTAAATCTGCCGCAAACCCTGACGGCAACGGTGCGCACTGTCGTGAACTCCGGTTCCACGGAGGAAACGACCGTCTCCGTTCCTGTGACGTGGGTCTCTTCGCCGGAGTATGACAGGAACACGGCGGATGTTTACGTTTTCACCCCGGAAATTGAGGGCTATACGGTCACCGCCAACCTGCCGGAAATCACCGTGACGGCGGGGAACGTTCCCAACATGCTTATGATGCTCGGCGCTGGTTCCACAAGCAGTGTCGGCACAGAAGCGGATTTGCGGACAGCTGTTGAAGCGGATGGCACCGGCGATACCGTGGCTCTGACCGTCGATATTACCGGCATCACAGCGCAGCTGGACATTGCGCGGGACGTAACCCTTGACCTGAACGGCTATAACCTGACCATTGACTTGCCCAACATATTCGGCCAGTACTTCAACGGCATTAAAATTGCAAGCGGCGTTACACTCACCATCACGGACAGCAACCCGGGCACAAACAAGCTTACAGTAAAAAATGAGGCGACCGGGGGAAATACTGATACAGGAGCGGCAATCAATACATCCGATGGGACGATTATCATTGAGAGCGCCACAGTAGAAGCCACC
>Ga0183095_10391_pt4 | contig 58243 bp, 54 predicted proteins | sample BioMet4_FD_130346 | JGI IMG/M metagenome (GOLD analysis project Ga0183095, IMG submission 130346) | Microbial communities from bioreactor (seeded with sewage sludge) at LBNL, California, USA - Biofuel metagenome 4 (v2) (version 3) | ecosystem: Engineered > Bioreactor > Anaerobic > Unclassified ... | reverse complement strand
CGATCTGATGATGAACGCCATGTTCGCTCTGGCGGGCATCGCCTGGGCCACCATCAACGTCAACTCCTTCCCCATGGTGGTGGAGCTTTGCTCCGGCGGCGACGTGGGCAAATACACGGGCTATTATTACACGGCCTCCATGGCCGCCCAGGTGGCCACTCCCATGGTTTCCGGCTTTTTGATGGATAAAATGGGCATGACGGTGCTCTTCCCCTACGCCGCCGTGTTTGTGTCGCTGGCCTTCGTGACCATGCTCTTCGTCCGCCACGGCGACAGCAGACCTATTGCCAAACGGGGAATCGATGCACTGGAAGATATGGACGACTGAGAGGCGAAAAACATTGACATTCCTTCTGATTTTACTGATACTGATCATTTTGCTGGAGGTTTGGACACTGCTGCTGCGGTGCCGCCGGGGCCATCCGGCGTGGAAGGAGCTGCGGCTCTTCCGCTATGCCCACCGGGGCTTTCACGATAAAGAAGCCGGCATCCCGGAAAATTCCCTTCCCGCCTTCCGCCGGGCCGTGGAAAACGCCTACGGCGCGGAGCTGGACGTGCATCTGACCAGGGACGGCCGTCTGGCCGTGATCCACGACGCCAGCCTGAAGCGCACCGCGGGAGCGGACGTGCTGGTGGAGGATCTCACCGCCGAAGAACTGGCGCGGTACCGCCTGGAGGGGACGGAGGAGAAAATCCCGTTTCTGGAGGATGTGCTGGCCATTTTTGCCGGCCGCACGCCCCTGGTGGTGGAGATCAAGGCCGAACGCGGCAACCACGAAGCACTGACAAAGGCCGCCTGCGAGATGTTGGACCGCTTTCCGGTGCGGTACTGTGTGGAGTCCTTTGACCCGCGGGTACTGGTGTGGCTGAAGAAGAACCGGCCGGACATCGTGCGCGGTCAGCTCTCCGAGCAGTTTTTGCGCCACGGCGAGGGCGGACAGCAGAGCAAGGCGACGCTCTTTGCCCTGCAAAACCTGCTGATGAACTTCCTGACACAGCCGGACTTCATTGCCTACCGTTTTTCCGACCGTCATACAACGGCGCTGCGCTGGTGCAAAAAGATCTATCACGTGCAGGAGATCGACTGGACCATCCGCAGCAGGGAGGATATGCGTCAGGCGGAAGAAGAAGGCAATCTGGTGATTTTTGAGCGGTTCGACCCGCGCAAGTGAAGAAAGGATACCATCTCTATGAGAGTGATCACAGGCACCGCCCGGGGACGGCGGCTGAAAGAGCTGGAAGGGCAGGAAACCCGTCCCACCACCGACCGGGTGAAGGAGGGCCTTTTCTCCGCTCTGCAATTTGACATCGAGGGCCGGAGAGTGCTGGATCTCTTTGCCGGCACCGGACAGCTGGGTATTGAGGCGCTGTCCCGGGGGGCGGCCCACGCCACCTTTGTGGACTGCCGCAGGGAGGCCGTGGCGCTGATCCGGGAAAATCTGGCGATAACGGACCTGACGGACCGGGCCGCGGTGATCAGCGGCGAGGCGCTGGCGTTTTTGCCCGGCGTCAAGGAGAAGTACGATCTGGTATTTCTGGACCCGCCCTATGCCGCCGATTTACTGGAAAAAGCATTGGAAATGCTGACAAGGTTTGACATTTTATCCCCGCATGGTATAATTGTGGCGGAAAGTTCCGCCGAAAAGGCGCTGCCCCCTTTGCACCCGCCCTATGGGATCTACCGGGACTATCGCTACGGCAAGATCAAGCTGACGATCTATCACCGCGCGGGAAACGAGGACTAACCTGATGAAAACAGCAATTTATCCCGGCAGTTTTGACCCCGTTACCCTGGGTCATATGGACGTGATCGAGCGGGCCGCCCGTTGTTTTGACCGGGTGGTGGTATGCGTTATGGTCAATTCCCAAAAGGATCATCATCTCTTCACCGTGGAGCAGCGGGTGCGTATGGTACGCGCCGCCGTGGCCGCATGGCCCAACGTGGAGGCCGCCTCCTGGGACGGGCTTCTGGCCGACTTCGCCAAAAGCATACAGGCCGATATTCTCGTGAAGGGTATTCGCAACAGCTCGGATCTGGACATGGAGTATCAGATGGCTCTCATCAACAAGAGCATCTGTCCCACGCTGGAAACGGTTTTGTTCCCGGCCAGCGCGGATTTTATCCATTTCAGCTCCACTATGGCCCGGGAAATGATCCGCTATCACCAGCCTCTTGAAAAATATGTGCCCGCTTCCGTCATGGAAGAATTGAAAGGAAGGTAAGCTCCATGGAAGAAAAAGATGTACAGCGCCTGTTGGATATGCTCTACGGAATGATCGACGAGGCCAAGTCGGCCACGTTCAGTTCCGACAAGTGCGTGATTAACCGGGACGAGGCCCTGGATCTGCTCGACGAGATCCGCGCCCAACTGCCGCTGGAGCTGAAAAAAGCCCAGGAGCTGGTGCGCGCCCGCGACGAATATGTGACCGCCGCTAAAAAAGAAGTGGAGAAGATGCTGCGTCAGGCCGACCTGGACGCCAAGGTCATCGTTTCCGAGAGCGAAACCCTGCAGCAGGCCCGCCAGAAGAGCGCCGAAATCCTTCACCGTGCCGAGGATCGCTCCAAGGACCTCTACCGCGTGGCCAATACCTACACCGAGGACGCCCTGCGCCGCACCGAGGAGGCCATCCAGGCCGCTCTTGACGAGGTGAAGGAGTCCCGTGTCCGCTTCCGCGCCGCTTCTCAGGAGAAGATGCAGCAGCAGCGCGATGAGCTGGGACGCGCCAAAGAAGAAGCCCCCAAGGCCCCTGCCGACGAGGAAAAGTAACTTTCAGCAAGACCGGCATTTTGACAAAAAATTTTGTAAGATTCCACAAAAAATGAGGCTCTCCTTTTCAAAAGGAGAGCCTTTTAAATATATTGTGCAATGTCCGGGGTGCAGACACAACATCTTGTGTCTGCACCCCGGACATCTTTTTCGACAAAAAACATATGTTCTGATTTTATGCCAAAAAGAGAGGAAGATATGAAAAAACGCCGAAAAATGGCTGGAAATGCGGGCAAAATATTGCTTGCAATCAAAGAGAAAATCCTGTATACTTCAAGAAAAGTGGTGAAAAAAAGAGCGCGAGAACATGATTGTGGAGGAAAAACCCACGGTCAGCCCACACAGCGGCGGTCTTTTTCATGCCCGGCGGGCCAAAAGAAGCCCGGAGGCCGGCGCGGTGCCGGCATCGGCAGAACCACGCGGACATACCGCTGAAACATGACGGAATACAGCCCAAAAATACGGAAAGGAGGCGGGGAACATGACAGGACAGTACGCACATACCATTGACACCAAGGGCCGGATGTTTATCCCCGCCAAATTGAGGGAAGAACTGGGCGACACTTTTTATGTGACCATCGGCGTGGACAACTGTCTGTCCATTTACTCTGAGAGCAGCTGGGCCAACTTTATGGACAAGCTCGCGGCGCTGCCTTACAGCAAGACCAAGGCACTGCGCATTCTTCTGGCCAACGCCGTCAAGTGCGAGCCGGACGTGCAGGGGCGCATTCTTCTGCCGGCCAAGCTCCGGCAGTACGCAGACCTTGACAAGGACGTGGTGGTGATCGGCAGCTTTGACCGTGCCGAGATCTGGAACGCCCGGCGCTGGGCCGAGATGGAGAACGAGGCGCTGTCCTCCGGCGATCTGGAAGCCGCCATGGAAGAGATGGGGCTGTAAACGATGGCCTTTGACCGAAACGCGGACACGGCCTTTGGCCATAAGCCGGTTTTGCTGGACGAATGCCTGGAAGCGCTGGCCATACGGCCGGACGGCATCTACCTGGACGGTACGCTGGGCCGTGCCGGACATTCTCTGGAGATTTTGCACCGCCTGACGGACGGAGGACGCCTCATCGGCGTGGATCAGGATCAGGCCGCTCTCGATGCGGCGGCGGAACGTCTGGCCGATTTCAAATCGCAGGTGACGCTGGTGCATGACAATTTTGAGCATCTGCCTGAAATCCTGGAACGGCTCGGCCTCCCGGCAGTGGACGGGATGCTTTTTGACCTGGGTGTTTCTTCCCCGCAGCTGGACGATCCGGAACGCGGTTTTTCCTATATGCACGATGCGCCCCTTGATATGCGCATGGATCAGACGGCCGCTCTCGACGCGTACCAGGTGATAAACACCTGGAGCTATGAAGAACTGCGGCGGATTCTTTTCGATTACGGCGAGGAGCGCTATGCCCCCGCCATTGCCAAAGCCATTCTGCGGGCAAGGGAACAAAAGCCCGTGGCCACCACCTTTGAACTGGTGGATATCATCAAAAGCGCCATGCCGGCCTCCGCGCTGCGGGAAAAGCAGCATCCGGCCAAGCGCAGTTTTCAGGCCGTCCGCATTGCGGTGAACGACGAACTAGGCGTGCTGCCCGTGACGCTCCGTGCCGCGGTGGAGCATTTGAAGCCCGGCGGACGGCTGGCGGTGATCTCTTTCCACTCGCTGGAGGATCGAATCGTCAAAAAAACCCTGCAGGAGCTGGCCACCGGCTGCACCTGCCCGCCTAATTTCCCGGTGTGCGTGTGCGGCAAGAAACCGAAGGTCACGCTGGTCAACCGAAAACCGATCACCGCCTCTCCGGCGGAGCTTGTTTACAACCCCCGCGCCCGCAGCGCCAAGCTGCGCGCCGCGGAGCGCACTTCATTTTAACGGAAGAGAAAGGAATGGCGCGTTATGGCCACTTCAACAGCAAGAAGAAAAGTGAATCAGGGTTCCGCTGTTTATGGAAATCTGGCCTACGATCTGGACGCGCTGGCCCGTGAACGCCAGTTACAGGATGCCGGCCGCATTGACGAAGAAGAGCGGCAGGTACAGCCGGCGCGCAGAAGCCGTCCGGCAGCGCAAAGCGCTGTAAAGCTCTCTCCCGTGGTCCTGACCTGCGCGGTGGTGCTGGCCGCCATGGTGGTGGTTCTGATTATGGGGTATGCCAAGCTGACGCGGATCTCCTCGTCTGTGGTCACCATGAAGAGCGAACTCGGCGAACTGCAGGAGAGCCATCTGGCGCTCCTGACCAAATACGAAAAGACGTTTGACCTTACCACGGTGAAGGAAGCGGCGGAGGCCGCCGGTATGAGGAAGCCCGGCAGCGGGCAGATCTCCTACATCGACCTGTCCGGCCCGGACACGGCAGTGGTCTACGCGGCCGGCGGAGAAAGCGCCGTGGGCAAGGTGTTTGCTACCGTCAGCGCAAGTCTTGCGTCGGTGGTGGAATATTTTAAATGATCGCTGCCATATAGTAATGTGCGCAAGGAGTAAGAAGGTGACTTCTTGCTCCTTGCTTGCCATTCACGAGGGACAACGGAAATTCCGGCCGGAAGGCCGGCGGAGTACAGGAGGCTGACATGGCGCCCAGACAATCCAGACAATCCCATACACAACCGAACCGGAAGCCGGAAAGGATCAGAAGAGTCAACCGGATCGTCCAGTCGCGCACTTTTGTGCTGATGCTGGTGATGGGCGTGGCTACGTTTGTGGCGCTCTTCTGCAAGCTCTACCAGATTCAGATCCGGCAGCACGAGGCACTGCAGGAAAAGGCGGTGGCCCAGCAGACCCGCGCCACCGTGGTGACGGCCAGCCGCGGCACGATCTACGATAAAAACGGGAATATCCTGGCCATTTCCGCCACCGCCGAAACGGTGTTCCTTTCCCCCAAAGAGATCGACGAGGCGCTGAGCGACAGCAAAACCACATGGACCAAGGAATTCGTGGCCAGCCATCTTGCGCAGATCCTGGGTGTGGACGAGGGAACCATTCTGGAAAAGATGGAGCGGACTTACTCACAATACGAGGTGCTGAAGCTTCGGGCCGACGAGGACGTGGCCGATCAGGTGCGTCAGTTCATCAACGACAACAAGATCTCCGGCGTATATCTGGTCACGGACGCCAAACGCTACTACCCCTACGGAACGCTGGCCTCTCAGGTCATCGGCTTCGTGGGCGTCGACAACACCGGCCTTTACGGCGTGGAGGCCGAGTACGAGGACAAACTCAAGGGCCAGACCGGCATGGTGGTGACGGAGAAAAACGCCGCCGGCACCGACGTGCTCTACCAGTATGAGCAGTATTACGACGCAAAGAACGGCGACGACGTGGTCCTGACGCTGGACTCCACAGTGCAGTACTATCTGGAAAAGGGTATGCAGGAGATGGTGGATAAGTTCACGCCCGCCAACGGAGCCACCGGCGTCGTGCTGGATGTGAAGACCGGCGCCGTGCTGGGCATGGCCTCTTATCCCAACTACGACCTCAACAACCCCAGCACGATCTACGATCAGCAGCTGAAAAACACCATTGAAAAGCTTCCCCAGGACCAGCAGCCTACCGCTTTGTCCGACGCGCAGCTCAGACAGTGGCGCAACAAAGCGCTCAACGATACCTATGAGCCCGGTTCCACCTTCAAGGTGCTGACCCTGGCCGCCGCCCTGGACGAGGGCGTGATCGACATGAACACCACCTATGACTGCGCCGGCGCCATTACGGTGCAGGGCGCCACCATCCACTGCAGCAATACTGCAGGTCACGGCCATGAAACGCTGCTGGAAACGGTGGGGAATTCCTGCAACCCGGCGTTTATTACCTACGGCCTGCGGCTGGGAAACCAGAAGTTTTACGATTACATGCGCGCTTTCGGCCTGATGGACGGCAGCGGCATCGATCTCAGCGGCGAGGCCACCGGCATCTTCATGAACCCCGACGACTTCTCCGAACTGGATCTGGCCTGCTACGCCTTCGGCCAGAACTTCAACGTGACGCCCATCGCTCTGGTTTCCGCACAGGCGGCCTGCGTGAACGGCGGGTATCTGCGCTCGCCGTATGTGGTGGCGGAGGTGCTGGACGACGCCGGCAATGTGGTCTATCAGCATGACACCACACCGGTGAGGCAGGTCATCAGCTCAGACACCTCAGACAAAGTGCGTCAGTGCCTGGAATATGTGGTGGCCAGCGGCACCGGCAAAAACGGCCAGGTCAGCGGCTACCGCATCGGCGGAAAGACCGGCACGGCCGACAAGGGCCAGACCGGCGACGTGGTGGTGTCCTTCCTGTGCTTCGCCCCCGCCAACGACCCCAAGGTAATGATGCTCATCACCATGGATACGCCCGCCCGCGACACCGGTACGTATGTGTCCGGCGGCAATATGGTGGCTCCCACTTCCAGCAAGATCATGTCCGAGATCCTGCCCTATCTGGGCGTGGAGGCGGAGTATACCGCCGCGGAACTGCTGGGCGCCGATGCGATGGTTCCCAATGTGGTGGGTTCCACACTGGAAGAAGCAAAGACCAGGATGCAAAATATCGGATTCACCTGTAAGGTTGTAGGAAGCGGCGATACTGTCACCGACCAGACTCCGGCTGGCGGTTCCATTATCCCCGGCAAATCCACCGTCGTTCTCTACGCGGGAGCGACCAAGCCCGATACCCCCTGCACCGTTCCGGATCTGGTGGGCAGAACCGCCAGCGAGGCCAATACCCTGGCCACCAACGCCGGCCTCATTCTGAAGGTTTCCGGCGCCACCAGCGGCGACTCCGGCACCGTTCATGTGCTGTCCCAATCCGAAACCGCCGGTTCCTCTGTATCGGCGGGCACCGTCATCACGGTGCAGCTGGGCGATACCTCCGTCAAGGACTGATTTCCGGCCGCATGATGAAAGTGAGGCTTTCCCTTGAAACTGAAGGATTTGCTCAAGGGGCTGGACGGCGTTCAGCTTCTTGCCGACCCTGACCTTTCGGTTACCGGCATCAGTTATGATTCCCGCAGTACCCATCCCGGCGATCTCTTTGTGGCACTCCGCGGCTATGCCGCCGACGGCAGCCGTTTCCTCCCGGACGTAAAAAGCCGGGGCGCGGTGTGCGCTGTGTGCGAAGAAGTGCCGGAAGAAGAAATCCCTTATGTACTGGTTCCCTCGGCCCGCCGGGCGCTGGCGGTGATCAGCGCCAACTGGTTCGATCATCCCGCGAAGGAAATGACGATGATCGGCGTCACCGGCACCAATGGAAAAACCACCACCACCTACCTCATCAAGAGCATTCTGGAAAAAAAGGCGGGTGCCAGGGTGGGACTTATCGGCACCAACCAGAATATGATCGGGCCGGAAATGCTCCACACGGAGCGCACCACCCCCGAATCCTGCGAGGTGCAGCGCCTGCTGCGCCAAATGGCGGACGGAGGCTGCAGCCATGTGGTGATGGAGGTTTCCTCCCACGCGCTGGCGATGGACCGCGTGTACGGCATCCCTTATGCCGTGGGGATTTTTACCAACCTCACCCAGGATCACCTGGATTTCCACAAGACCATGGAGGCCTACTGCGACGCCAAGGCGCTGCTGTTTGACGGCAGCGACATCGGCGTGTACAACATCGACGATCCCTGGGCCGGCCGCGTCATGCGCTCTGCCGCCGGCCGCCGCGTCACCTTTGCCGTCCGCAAGCGCGCCGATCTCACTGCCCGGGATATTTATCTCGGCGCCGACCATGTTTCCTTCACCGCCGTGGCCGGGCGCGAGAAAATCGCCTGCCGGGTGGGTATTCCCGGTGCCTTTACCGTATACAATACATTGGGCGCCATGGCGGCGTGCTGGAATCTGGGCGTGTCGCTGCCCGACTGCGCCGACGCCCTGGCGCGTACCCACGGCGTCAAGGGACGGGTAGAGGTGCTGCCGACGCCCGGCAAGGATTACACCGTTCTGGCGGACTACGCCCACACGCCCGACGCGCTGGAAAACGTGCTCACGGCGGTCCGGGGCTTTGCAAAGGGCCGCACTGTGGCCGTGTTCGGCTGCGGCGGCGACCGCGACCGCACCAAGCGGCCGCTGATGGGAGCCATCGCCGCCCGCCTGGCGGATTTTGCGGTGGTCACCAGCGACAACCCCCGCACCGAGGACCCCGCCGCCATCATCGACGAGATCCTGGAGGGAATGAAGGATACCAAAACCCCCTACGTGGTGGTGGAAAACCGGGTGGAAGCCATTCATTACGCCCTGGACCACGCCCGCAGGGATGATGTGATCGTGCTGTGCGGCAAGGGCCATGAGGACTATCAGATCGTCGGGACGGAAAAACACCATCTGGATGAGCGCGAGGTGGTGGCCGACTATCTGCGGGCGTAAGGCGGCGAATCGGGAGCACTGTGCCGCAGCCCGGCGCGAAGGCACCAGGAAAGCGGTCCGCCGCTTGTTTTGAAGCCATGCAAAGTATACCGTGAGAGGAAGAGAAACATTTTATGAAAACAATTCTGGCTTGTATCGTCAGTCTGCTGGTGACAGCGGCGGCAGGAAAATTGCTGATCCCGGTACTCGTCCGCATGAAAGCAGGGCAGAGCATCAAGGAGATCGGCCCCACCTGGCATAGTTCCAAACAGGGAACGCCCACCATGGGCGGCCTGATGTTTATCGTCGGCATCGGCGTGACCATCCTTCTTTTCGGATGGAGCGGCATGATGGCGGGGGATTTTACACATCTGTACGTCTATGTGTTCGCCCTGGTTTTTGGCGCCATTGGTTATCTGGACGACTACCAGAAGGTTAAAAAGCATGATAATACCGGCCTCACCGCGCCCCAGAAATTCGTTTTGCAGCTGGCGGCGGCGGTGGCCTTCCTCTCGCTGCTGCGCTACGAGGGACGGTTGAGTCCCCATCTGTACATTCCGTTTTTCCAGACCCATCTGACGATGAACTGGACGGTCTATATGATCTTTGCGGCCTTTGTCATCGTGGGCACCGTCAACGCAGTGAACATCACCGACGGCATCGACGGCCTGGCAGCCAGCGTCACCTCGCCGGTGGCTCTGTTCTTCGCCGTCATGGGCAGCGTCTGGATCGGCTGCGGGCAGCTGGGCATTTTTTCCGGCGCCATGCTGGGCGGCCTGCTGGGCTTTTTGCTCTACAACCATTACCCCGCCAAGGTTTTCATGGGCGACACCGGATCGCTGTTTCTCGGCGGCGCGGTGGCGGCGCTGGCCTTTGCCTTCGATATGCCGCTGGTGCTGCTTTTGGTGGGCTTCGTCTATATCTGCGAAACGCTTTCCGACATTTTGCAGGTGGGCTATTTCAAGCTGACCCACGGCAAGCGGATCTTTAAAATGGCCCCGCTGCACCACCATTTTGAAATGTGCGGCTGGAGCGAAATCAAGCTGGTGACGGTGTTCACCGCCGTCAGCACCCTGTTTTGTTTTCTGGCCTACCTGAGCGTGGCCCAGCGTTTTGCCGCCTGATATGACCGCAGCTTCGCAAGTGATTCGGAAAGGAGGGAGCCGTCCTGTGACACGCAGTGATCAAACTGTACAGAAAAGACAGATGTCCCACGCCCGCGCGGTGGAGGCCAAAAATCTGGAAGCGGCCAGAGGACGGATGGATCTGCCGTTTTTGCTGCTGGTGCTGCTTCTGACCACCATCGGCCTGATCATGGTCTTTTCCGCCAGTTTTCCCTCCGCCTACTATGAATCGGGGGACGCCGCCTATTACTTCAAACGGCAGGCTGTTTTTGCCGTTATCGGTCTTGTGGCCATGATCGCTATCTCCCGCGTCAACTATCAGCGCTGGCGGGGCGCGGCCAAGATCCTGCTGGCGCTGGCATTCTTCCTCCTGATCCTGGTATTGGTGCCGGGCATCGGCGTGACGCGCAACAACGCCACCCGCTGGCTGGGCGTGGGCACGCTGACCTTCCAGCCCTCGGAGATCGCCAAGCTGGCCGTGATCGTCTTTTTTGCCGACAGCATCTCCAAAAAGCGCGACAAGATGCGGAGCTTCCGCGAAGGCGTTCTGCCGTACCTGGTGATCCTGAGCCTGATGAGCATCCTCATGCTGCTGGAGCCTCATCTTTCCGGCACCATTCTCATCGTGGGCGTGGGCATCGTGATGATGATCGTGGGCGGCATCAAGGGCTGGCTGGTGGGCCTTGGCGTCGGCGCTGTGGGCCTCCTGTATGTCAAACTGGTGGAAAGAGGGGTCATCTCTTACGGTGCCGGCCGTATCCTCATGTGGAAGGACCCGTGGGTGGATGCCGCCGGCGACGGCTATCAGCTCTGTCAGGGCCTTATCGCCATCGGCTCGGGCGGCCTTCTGGGCGTGGGCCTTGGAAAAAGCCGCCAGAAATTCCTGTATCTGCCCGAAGAACACAACGACTATATCTTTGCCATCGTCTGCGAGGAGCTGGGGCTCATCGGTGCTACCATTATTATGCTGCTGTTCGCCCTTTTGATCCTGCGCGGCTTCTGGATCGCGCTCCACGCCCGCGACCGATTCGGCACGCTTCTGGTGGTGGGCATCACCACCCTCATTGCCATCCAGACCTTTTTGAACATCGCCGTGGTCACCGGCCTTTTGCCCACCACCGGCATTTCCCTCCCGTTTTTCAGCTACGGCGGCACGGCGCTGGCTCTGCAGTTGACGGAGATGGGCATTATACTCAGCGTATCCAGACAGATGCCGGCCATCAGAGCCGGTTAAGGGCACGGAGGACACAATATGAAAGTGATTTTTACCTGCGGCGGCACGGCGGGCCATGTGAACCCGGCGCTGGCGCTGGCGGGCCTGATGAAAAAGAAAGACCCCTGCACGGAGATCCTCTTTGTGGGTACCCCCGACGGTATGGAGCGCAAGCTCGCCGCCAAGGCGGGTTACCCCTATGAGAGCGTGGAGGTGTCCAGCTTCAGCCGTGCCTTAAGCTTTGAAGGCGTCCGCCATAATCTGCGGGCGGCAAAAAACCTGATCGCCTCCCGGTGCCAGGCAGAGGCCATCCTCAGGAGCTTCGGACCGGATCTGGTGGTGGGTACCGGCGGCTACGCCAGCTATCCCATGATCAAGTATGCCGCCAGAGCCGGGATTCCCACGGCTGTTCATGAGTCCAACATGGTGCCCGGCCTTACCACCAAAATGCTGGAGGGCTCCGCCGACCGCATCATGGTGGGCTTTGAGGAGTGCCGTCAGCACTACAGGCACCCGGAGAAAATCTGCGTCACCGGCACCCCGGTGCGGGGCGACTTCTTCGATCTGACCCGGGAACAGGCCAAGGAAAAGCTGGGCGTCAGCGACGGGCGGCCTTTGATCGTGTCCTTTTGGGGCAGCCTCGGCGCCAGCTATATGAACGAAAAAATGGTGGAATTTTTCGCCCTGGAGGCCGGGGCGGAGCCGTTCCATCACATCCACGCCATGGGCAGTGCCGGCTGGCCTCGTCTTGAGGCCTGGTGCCAGCCTTACGGTCTTGTGATCAGGGATCATCCCTCGCTGGATGTGCGGGAGTATATCTACGATATGGCGGTGGCCATGCGGGCGGCGGATCTGGTGATCTGCCGGGCCGGCGCCTCCACCATCAGCGAACTGACGGCGCTGGCCGTACCGGCCATCATCGTACCGTCGCCCTATGTGACCAACAACCATCAGGAGAAAAACGCCCGCATTCTGGAACGCCACGGCGGCGCCAGCGTCATGCTGGAATCGGAGTCGAGCGGGAAAAAGCTCTTTAACCTGGCTTCCGCCATTTTGAACGATCCGCAGCGCTGCGCGGCCATGAGCCGCGGCATGGGTTCGCTGGGAATTCCCGACGCCACAGAGCGTCTTTACGAAACGGTTATGAGCATCCGAAAGTAACCTGCCTTCCCCCTCTGTGCATATGATGGTGTAAAAGTGCTATGACAGGCGGAGGGGAACCTTATGAATCAGATTCAGGTGGAGGGCGGACGCCCTCTGAGCGGGGACATCGCGGTGCAGGGCGCCAAAAACAGCGTGCTGCCCATTCTGGCGGCCACTATCCTCAGCGGCGGCATATGCCGGATCGGGCGCTGCCCGGGCCTGCGCGATGTGGACAGCGCCATTCGGATCCTGCAATATCTGGGCTGCAGCGTACATTGGGAGGACGGCGGTCTGACGGTGGATACCGCCGGACTGGACCGCTGCGATATACCGGAGCGCATGATGCGGGAAATGCGCTCTTCCGTCATTTTTCTGGGGGCGATCCTGGCGCGCCTGGGACGGGCAGAGATGTCCTACCCCGGCGGCTGCGAGCTGGGCCCGCGGCCTATCGATTTTCATCTGGCCGCTCTGCGGACGCTGGGCGCACAGATCGACGAATCCACCGGCGTGCTGCGGTGCAGTACGGACGGCCTGCGCGGCGCGGAGATCCTGCTCAGTCTGCCCAGCGTGGGCGCCACGGAGAATGTCATCCTGGCCGCCTGCGGCGCGGAGGGCACCACCGTGATCCGCAACGCTGCCAGAGAACCCGAAATCGCGGACCTGCAAAATTTCCTGCAGAAAATGGGCGCTTCGGTCCATGGCGCGGGCAGCTCCACCGTGGTGATACAGGGTCGGCGGCCCCTGCACGGCTGCAGCCATCAGGTCATTGCCGACCGCATCGCGGCCGCAACCTATCTGTGCGCCGCGGCGTCTGCAGGCGGTGAAATCTGCCTGCGGGACGTGGATTACCGGCATCTGTCCACTGTCACCACCGCCCTTTCCGAGGCGGGCTGCCGCATTCGCAGCACAGGCGACGAGCTCGTGCTGCAAAGCGACGGGCGACTGCGAGGCATCAGCCCCATCCGGACGTCGCCTTATCCCGGTTTTCCCACCGACGCCCAGGCGATACTGATGGCGGCGCTGCTGAAAAGCCGCGGCACCACGGTATTTGTGGAAAATATTTTTGAGAATCGCTACCGCCATGTGGCGGAGCTGCAGCGCATGGGCGCGGATATCCGCATCGAGGGTCGGGTGGCCGTGGTGTGCGGCGTGGACGCGCTGCACGGCACCGGCGTACGGGCCACGGATCTCCGGGGCGGCGCCGCGCTGGTGGTGGCGGCGCTGCAGGCCGGCGGCACCACGCTGGTGGGGAATGTTCATCACATTGAGCGCGGCTACAGCGATCTGCCGGGGAACCTGACCCGTCTGGGGGCGGACGTCAGAATGATCGGCGATGCATAAATGGCAAAAAGCGGCCGCAGCGGCCGGGTGGATCAAAGAGAAAGGAAGGAGCCGTTTTCATGGCAAAAAGACGCAGAAACAATCGCCGGCGCCGGGGGAATTTTGCGCTCCTCTACAAGGCACTGTCCATTGTGCTGATCTGCGCGGCTATTATTGCCGCCATGGCACTGTTTTTTAAAGTGAATACGGTGGTCATCAGCGGCAACGACCGGTACAGCAATGAGGAAATTCTTGCCGCCAGCGGCGTCAAGACCGGCGACAACCTGTTTTTGATGAACAAATACAACACCGCCCAGAAAATTTTCGGAAAGCTCTCCTATGTGGAGTCTGTCCGCATCAACCGCAAACTGCCCGACACGCTGCTCATTGAAGTCACGGAATGCAGCAGCGCGGCGGCCGTGCAGCAGGACGGAACGGTCTGGCTTGTCTGCGCGAGCGGAAAAATTGTCGATCAGACGGACGCTTCGCATCTGAATCAATACGCCCTTGTGACGGGGCTGACGCTGCAGAATCCGGCGGTGGGCACTGCGGCGGCTGCCGATCAGGACAGCCGGGCGCTTTTGTCACAGCTGCTGGATCTGATGCAGCACCTGGAGGAAAAATCCATGCTGGCCAACGTCCAGGAGATCCGTCTGGAGGATGCGGGCTGTCTGCGCATTCGTTACGCCGCCCGCTTTACGGTGGAGATCCCCTGGGATGCGGATTTCAACTATAAGCTCAACAATCTCAACGCGGTGGTAGGTCAGCTGCAGGACAATGAGAAGGGAACCATCAGCCTGCTGCAGGACGGAAAAGCCAGTTTTATACCGGAGTGAACTGAATTTGCCGGAAAAAGTGGGACGATTGCACTTGACCCCGGAAAAAAACCGTAATACAATGTAAAAGGTGTTATATAAAGAGATTACGGACAAGTCGTTTGCCCTGGACATACAAAAGAATGCAGGAGGAACCATCATGGCTTTTGGATTGGAAACAGGCCCTGAGAACGTTGTCAACATTAAGGTCATCGGCGTTGGCGGCGGCGGAAACAATGTGGTGAACCGTATGGTGAGATCCGGCGCCAAAGGCGTGGATTTCGTGGCGATCAACACGGATAAACAGGCGCTGAACACGTCCAGCGCTACCTATAAGATCCAGATCGGCGAGAAACTGACGCACGGTCAGGGCGCCGGGTCCAACCCGGAAATCGGACGCAAGTCGGCTGAAGAGAGCCGCAACCAGATTTCCAAGGCGCTGGAGGACACCGACATGGTGTTCATCACCGCCGGTATGGGCGGCGGCACCGGCACCGGCGGCGCTCCCATCGTGGCGGAGATCGCCCATGAAATGGGCATCCTCACCGTGGGCGTTGTCACCAAACCCTTCGGCTTCGAGGGCCGCCGCCGTATGACGCAGGCGGAGCAGGGCATCGAGGAGCTGCGTGACAAGGTGGATTCCCTTGTCATCATCCCCAACGAGCGGCTCAAGCACGCCACCGATCAAAAGATCACCTTTGCCAATGCCTTTGAAATTGCGGACGATGTGCTGCGTCAGGCAGTGCAGAGCATTTCCGATCTGATCCGCGATACCGGCTTTATCAATCTGGATTTTGCGGATGTGTCCGCCATCATGAAGGACGCCGGTCTTGCCCACATGGGCGTCGGCCGTGCCGCCGGGAAGAACAAGGCCGAAGAGGCTGCCAGGATGGCCATCTCCAGTCCTCTGCTGGAAACCTCCATCAACGGCGCCAAGGGCGTTCTGATCAATGTCACCGGTTCCATGGACATCGGTCTTGAGGAAGTCGAACAGGCCGCTTCCATGGTGCAGCAGGCTGTCCACCCCGACGCGCTGACCATTTTCGGCGCCGCTTTCGACGAAACGCTGGACGACGAGATCCGCGTCACCGTTATTGCCACGGGCTTTTCCGACGGTGTGAGTGCGGAAGAAGCGGTTCCGACAGACGCCAAGGCCGCCGCTAAACCGCAGCAGGCTGCCAAGCCTCAGAATGCCGACGCCGCCAAGGCGCCCGAACCGCTGAACGAGCAGGAAGTGGAAAAGGACGAAGCGGCAGCAGACAAGTCTTTTGAAGAAATTTTGAAAATTTTCAACAAAGATAAGTTTTGATCCCTGTTTGCTGCACAGCAGATAACAAAAAGACAGCAAAGCTGTTTTGACAGGCTGAAGAGCACCGCCGCGTTATTTACGCGGCGGTGCTTTTTTGTGCGGCGGCAGTCGAAATTCATCGAAACGCAGTTCCTTCCAACCCAGTCTATCCTAAATTTACGCCTCATGAATCGGAGAAAACCACACAAAGTAAGCCTGCTGCGGATCAAACGCATCGGCAGCAAAAAAACAATTTAATAAGGGGTGATTGAATGCATGGACAACAAACAAAAAGGCCCGGCGTACGCTGGCGCGTTTTGGCGTTTTTGCTGTCAATACTCTTCTGCTCCTCCGTCTGCTGCGTTCCGGCAAAGGCATCTGAAACCGGTACCGATGCCGCTTTGCCGCCATATGGGGAGAGAGTTCTGATCCCCGTAGGAAGAGCAGTGGGCATCAAGCTGTTCGCACAGGGCGTCCTGGTGGTGGCAATATCGGATTTGAAAAGCGATGGCCAGATCATATCCCCCGCCCGGAACTGCGGCCTGAAGGTGGGCGACATTCTTACGCAGATGAATGAAACCGATGTAACCTCCACCGAGCAGGTACAGTCGTTCCTCCAGGACAACGGCGAACAGCCGGTCCGGCTGCGTGTGCGGCGCGGCGACAAAGACCTCAGCATCGTCATTCAGCCGCATCGGTGCGACGACGGCATCTGGCGCCTGGGCGCCTGGATCCGGGACAGTATGGCCGGCATCGGCACCATAACCTTCTACGACCCGTCCACGGGCCTCTTCGGCGCCTTGGGACACGGCATTACCGATGTGGATACCGCCATGCTGATGCCGCTGTCCTCCGGCGCCATTATGGATACCAGCATCAAGGCGGTGAAAAAGGGCGAGAGCGGTTCTCCCGGCGAACTCAAGGGCGACTTCGATCTCACCCGTGACACCGGCACGCTGTACGCCAATACCGCCAACGGTATTTTCGGCACGGCCGAGGCTTCGGATTTTCTGACGGACCACAGGGCACTCTCCGTCGCCTCGCCCGCTGACGTTAAAACGGGCGAAGCCACGATACTGGCCAACCTCAGCGGCGATACCGTCACAGAATATTCTGTGGAAATTGTCAAAATTTATGCGGGCAACCAGCCGTCCCGCAATATGCTTCTGCGCGTTACCGATCCGCGTCTGCTGGAGCAGGCCGGAGGCATCGTGCAGGGCATGTCCGGTTCTCCCATTCTGCAAAACGGCAAGCTCATCGGCGCCGTGACTCACGTGCTGCTCAACGACCCGACCCAGGGTTACGGCATCTTTATCGACAATATGCTGCAGGCGGCAGGGTAGCGTAAGAGAGAGGAGCGGCAGCCCTGTTCAGCCGGCCGGAGAAATCACTGATTTTTCCGGCCGGCTGGCCGCGAAAGCAGCGGACCATGCGCGCCCCTCCAATTCGGGACGCCAGGCGTCGGGAACGGGCGGCAGCCGTGCGGGAAACACTGCGCCGCCCGGGCACAATCAATGTTTTCCACCCGGCGGAGCGGGTATCTGCCAGCTCTGCGGCGGCGGCCTGCGCAGTTGAAGGAAGAGCAACGCGGCATACCGGAAAAATGGAATTTTAAGGGAAAAGCGCCGCCGTGCCGGGATACCGCTGAGAGGAACCGTCTGTAGGATACGACAAAAAAACGGGCGCTGTAAAAAAATGTTTGACAATTATGACAAAATACTCTATATTAAGGAAGCTGTGTTACCCCAAGCATCATGGAGAATTCCCCTGTCCAGTGAAAAACGTCGAAGAAAAAATGGGAAAATTTTCCATATATTCCTTGCAAATGGTGTCCCATTGTGCTAATTTATAGACAGGCCGAGCGACGAATGTAGATTCGCTGCGAAAATGACAGCGCTGTTCATGAATGTGATAAGAAAAGGACAGGGACGATATGGAGAATAAAACCAGGGTACTTTTGGCGGATGCCAATGAAGAATTCCGGATGCTTCTGCAAGCGGCGATAGAGAACACGAATGAGTTTGAAGTGGTGGGGTCCACAGCGGACGGCGCCGAAGCGCTGGAGCTGATACAGGAAAGAAAACCGCAGCTTTTGCTGCTGGACGTGGTTTTGCCCGGCCTTGACGGCATGGGGCTGCTGCGGCAGCTCCAGACCATGGACGAGGCGCCCAGAGCGATCGTCGTTTCCGCCTTCTGCGGGCAGCGCATCGTGGCTGAGGCGGTGGACCTGGGCGTGTACTACTTCCTCCCCAAACCCTGCAACGAGGAATCTCTTCTGGAGCACATGCGTCAGGCCTGTGAAAAAGCGCCTGAGGAAAACGACGATTTTGCCCCGGCGCTGGAGGGCATGGTCACCGCCATCATCCATGAGATCGGCGTTCCGGCGCACATCAAGGGGTATCAGTATCTCCGCGAAGCCATTATGATCGCCGTACAGGATATGGAAGTCATTAACGCGGTGACCAAGATCCTCTATCCTGAAGTGGCGAAGCGCTTCAACACCACACCTTCCCGCGTAGAACGCGCCATCCGCCACGCCATCGAGGTGGCCTGGGATCGGGGCGACCTGGAAACACTGCAAAAGTATTTCGGCTATACGGTCAATTCCGCCAAGGGCAAGCCAACCAACTCCGAGTTCATCGCCATGATCGCGGACCGGCTGCAGCTTCAGAGAAAACAGAAAAGAGCATAACATGAGAATTCATGCGGTGCATCCTCCGGATGCACCGTTTTTTTCTTGCTTTATCACCGTGCTTGACGTATGATAAGAGCAATTCAATCAGGATCGCAGGAGGAAATTCATGACCTATACCTATAAGCCCAAAGGGGTTTGTTCCCGGAAAATGACCGTGGACGTGGAAGACGGCATCATCAAAAGCGCGGAGGTGGTGGGCGGCTGCAGCGGCAATCTGCAGGGCCTGACCCGTTTGATCGTGGGGATGAAGGCTGCCGACGCCGTGGAAAAGCTGCGCGGTATCCGCTGCGGCTTTAAATCGACTTCCTGTCCCGATCAACTGGCCAAAGCGCTGGAAGCTGCCATGCACCAGCCCTGAGAGAGTATGAAAAACCGCGAAGGCACGCCGTCTTCGCGGTTTTTTTATATGCGATTTTCCTTTCACCGGGCGGGCGCACGGCGCATACACTGGGAATGCAGCGGAAGCGAAAGAGGACGGCCGCGGACTGTTCCGCCGCCGCTTGCCAGTAAAGCTGAAAGAGGTGTGCCATGATTCAGTTACATCCGGGCGGGATTCCCGCCCTTGCGCCAAAGGGCGCTTTCGAACCGCCGGAAGAGGCGGAGCAGGCACCGCCTGCGGTGGTAAGGCCTGCGAAGACAGGAGAGGAAAGCTCCCTGCGGGGATTGCTGGCGCAAAACCTGGGGTGCTATGTGACAGCCACATTCCTCGCGCCCGGCGGGCAGACAGCCGTCCGGGAAGGGCTCCTGGAGAGCGTGGGCAGCGACTGCGTCGTTCTCTATCAGCCGCAGTCTGACAGCTATGTGGCAGGCGATCTGTATGCGCTCAGGCTTGTGGAGTTTCACACCGACTGTCCGGATCTCTGGGGAAAAGAGATGTGAAGCGGTTCCGGGGCCGCTGAAGCGGCGGCAGACAGGGAATATCCGCCTTTCTGCTGAGAGTCGGACGGGTAAATCACAGGCGATGCGGCCGAAACGCCGCGGGACAGCCGCTGTCTCCGCCGTACCGGCTGCCGCCCGGCAGGAGAAACCCGCGGGAGAAAAACGCGGATCTGACAAATGCGCCCGGTGTGCAGGCGCATTTTGATGAGTGTCAGATCCGCGTTTTCCTCCCGCACGGAATGGGACAAGGGGCCTCACGGATGCCCTTGTGCCTGTGCTGCCCCCGCTCCCGGCGTAAAAAACAGCCCAAAATGCGTTAAGAAAGCGCACTGTTTTTTTATTTTCGCGAACCTTACAAAAATGTGAGGTACGCGGAAAGAAAATGAGTGGCACCGCGGCAGCGTATGTGGTATGCTGATAAAAAGATACCGGCGAAACGGCGGTGATCTCTCAAAAAAATGTTTTAAGGTTTGTTACGAAAGGCGGGGGAGTGCGTCACATTCCACTGCGGTAAAATCAGACTGAAGGAGAAACTGACAGAAGCATTTTCTGTGAGATCATCCGTGACCTGCTGCCGCTGTATCACGATCAGGCGTGCAGTGAAGAGAGCCGGAAACTGGTGGAAGAGCATTTGTCCGCCTGCGCCGCCTGCCGGGCGGAGCTGGCTGCAATGGAAGAAGCAAAGGCGCCGCAGACGGTTCAGCCGTTGAAATCGGTGGCGCAGAAGTGGAAAAAGAGCAAGGCGGAGGCCTTTTTCAAAGGCGCGCTGCTGGTTTCCGCACTGGCCGCCGCAGCCTGCGCTGCGGCCTATAACGCCATTGGGAGCCATGTGGAGCCCGACGGCACGCTGGCGGAGCCCTTCGGGCTGATCCCGCTGACCTGGCTTTTCGTCTTTCTGGCGCTCCTTTTCGGCGTCTGCCTGCCGGTGAGCCGTCTGCGCCGCAAACACAACATGAGGAGGATATCTTGAAGGATAGGATGATTTTGCGGCGGACGTGCGCCTGCCGCCTGACCCGAGGGCGGTTTGAGTGATGCCGCTGCTGATTTTGTATTTGGCCGGCAGCGCGGTGCTGGGCGCGGTGCTGTGCTTTGCCGGCCGGCGCTATTATGCGCCGCTGCTGGGCGTTCTGACCTTTTTTTCCGTGTGTACGGCGCGCTCCGCCCAGATCAATATCAACACGGGAACGGTGCTGGCCGCTTTGGCGGCGGGGCTCCTGACGGCACTGTGCGCCAGATTTTTTTATAAGGTCGGCGTGTTTCTGACCTGTGCCCTGATCGGCGCGGGACTGGGCGCGGTGCTGACGGCCGCTGTCCCGACGATCTCCGGCGGCGCCTTGCTGTCGGCGGTGCTGGCGGTGGCAGGCGGCGTTTTGTCCCTCTTCTGGAGCGATGTGCTTTTGATGGTTTCCACCGCCTTCAGCGGTGCCGCCCTGCTTGCCGCGCCGCTGTGCCTTTTGCTGTTCGAGCGGTCGTATCTGGCCGATCTCACGTCGGAATCGCAGGGAATGGCGGCGGTGACCCGGCTGAAAACCTATCTCTTCGGCAGCTTTACCGATACCCATGCCTTTGTACTGCTGCTTTTCACCGCGGCGCTGGCTGTGGCGGGGATGGTCAGGCAGGCCGCATCGGACCGGCGGCGCCGGGGGCGTGACAAGTAAAAAAACCGTGCAGCTCAATGGCTGCACGGCTTTTTATTTTGCAAAAACGGAAGGCTCTCAGCGGCGGCGGCCGCGATAATGGGTCTGCTTGGCACGCGTGCGCCGGCGGCTGCCGTACCGGCGGCGGCCGCGGAAGAACCGGCTGTAGACGACAAGAGCGATCACCAGCAGGATCAGCAGGACGAGGACGATCTTAACGATGGTGCGTGAGAAAAAAGCCGTGACTGCGTACTCCGCCTGCAAAAAGCGGGAGGCGGAAACGCTGCTCATGGCCAGCAGGGGCGCCGAACCGTAAGTAACGCCGTCATAGCTGAGAGTGATCTCGCCCAGGACATCGCCTTCTGTCACAGGCGCGTTGACCGTTTCGCTGTTGAGATGGACGGTGCGCTGGAGCTGAGAAGGGTCCAGATCATTGGGAAGGACGGCTGTGACATTGCTCTGGGGATGTACCACCACATAGTTGGTTTCCTTGGACAGGGCTACCGGTACCTCGGCCACGGTATCGGTGTCGTTGAGAATGATCTTCTTGCTGAAGTTGTCAAAGCCCCAGTCGAAAAGCCGGCTGGTTTCGGAAAAGCTCTGCACCTGGTTTTCCCCGTTGGACAGCGTGACATACTGGGCGCCCAGCACCACGCTGACAAGCGTGCGGCCGCTGCGGACGGTGGAGGACACCAGGCAGTAACCTGCCTCGGGGGTGGAACCGGTCTTGATGCCCCGGGCATCGTCATAATAATAGCCGGTGGCGCGCCAGGTGGAGATCAGGTAGTTGGTGGTATGCAGTTCCCGTTCGGAGGACATATTGGTGGCGGGAACGGTGTAGGCTTTGCTGGTGCAGATGGTCATAAAGGTGTCGTTTTTCATACACTCCTGCGCGATGAGATAGATATCCCAGGCGGAGGTGTAGTGGTTGACATCGTGCAGGCCGTTGGCATTGGCAAAATGGGTGTCGGTACAGCCCAACTCGGAGGCCCGCTGGTTCATGAGGTCCACAAAGGCGCTGACAGAGCCGGAAACCGCTTCAGCCACGATGTTGCAGGCCTCGTTGGCGGAAACCAGCAGCATACAGTACAGCAGCTGCTCCAGCGTCATCACTTCGCCGGTCTGGATGCCGGCGGTGCTGCCGTCTTCATCCAGATTGGAGAAGGCTGAGGCACTGGCCGTGACGGGCTGCTGAAGCGACAGCTCGCCGCGGTCCACAGCTTCCAGCGTCAGCAGCGCCGTCATGATCTTGGTGATGCTGGCGGGGTATTCGCGCTGGTGCTCATTTGCAGCGTAAAGAATCGCGCCCGTGTCCTCTTCCACCAGCAGCGCGGCCTTGGCCGCAATGTTGGGGTTCTCCGCCGCGGCCGCCTGCGGTACCATGAACAGGGACGTCAGCAGGACGCAGAGCAAAAAAATCGATACGATACGCTTCATTTTCATATAAATCCTTCTCCATCTATGCTATAATAATACAAACACTGCCGGGACGGCGGGCCCGACAGACAGGTTACATAACAATTATAACAAAAAACGTGTGGGAGTCAACAGTGAGAGCGAAAGAAACAAAAACTGTCATTTTTCTTCTGCTGGCTACGCTGGCTTTTTCAGCTCTGGCGTTTCTGGGAACGGATCGCAGGACAGAGGCACCGGATTCTTATCAGATCATCACCCAATATGAGGGGAAACAGGCGTGGGACGAAGCTGCCGCACAAAACGGGGAGCAGGCGCTTTCCGAGAAAACGGCTTCTCCTGTTTGCCTGAATACCGCCGACATACAGGAACTGGAAACGCTGCCGCACATCGGTCCGGTGCTGGCGCAGCGCATTGTGGAATGGCGGGAGAGCAACGGTCCCTATCAAAGCGTGGACGATTTGCTGCAGATCAGAGGGATCGGCGCGAAAACAGTGGACAATATCAGGAATTTTGTAACAGTGGAGGAGTCAGAATGAAAATATTGGTCGTGGACGATGAGAAGCTGCTGGTCAAAGGGATCAAATTCAACCTGGAGAACGAAGGCTACGAGGTAGGCACCGCTTACGACGGAAAGACGGCCGTGGAGATGGCCAAACAGGAAACCTACGATCTGATCATTCTGGATCTGATGATGCCGGAGGTGGACGGCCTGCAGGCCTGTATGCAGATCCGGGAGTTTTCCAATGTACCCATCATTATGCTCACCGCCCGCAGTGAGGACGCCGACAAGATCATGGGCTTTGAGTGCGGGGCGGACGACTATGTGACAAAGCCCTTCAACATTCTGGAACTGAAGGCCCGCATCCGGGCCATGCTGCGCCGTGCGTCGGCGCCGGCCGCCGCTGCCGAACGGACCGGCCTTCTCACGGCGGGCGGGCTGTCGCTGGATACCCAGCAGCGGGTGGCCATCCGGGACGGGGAAACGGTGGAGCTCACCGCCAAGGAGTACGACCTCATCGAGCTTTTGATGAAAAATCCCCGGCGGGTCTACAGCCGGGAAAATCTGATGAATCTGGTATGGGGCTATTCCTACGCCGGGGACTACCGCACGGTGGACGTGCATATCCGCCGCCTGCGGGAGAAGCTGGAAAAAGAACCGGCCACGCCGGAATACATTATGACAAAATGGGGTGTGGGCTATTATTTTAAAGCGTGAGAGTCTGCGCCGGAGCATGTCGAGCCTTCAGACGAAATTCGGTCTGAGTTATATCTCTATCATCATCGCCGTGCTGGTGCTGCTCAACACCTATCCGCTGATCATCTCCCAGAATCTGGTGTTCCGCTCCAAGCAGACCTCCATGGCCAGCAGCGTGAGCATGGTGGAAGCGGCACTCTCGGATCTCACGGGTCTGGACGCCGACAACGTGCGCCAGGCGCTGGGCGGCATGGAGGAAACGGGTGTTTCCCGCATATTGGTCACCGACACTGCCGGCCGGGTGCTGTACGACACCCGTGAATCCGGCAGTGCCCAGGGACTTTACGCTTTTTACACCGAGATCGCCCAGGCACTGGCAGGCAACGACGCCTTTTACTGTGCCTACGACAGCCAGGCTTTTTTGAGCCGGGGCGCCTCCCCGGTGGTGTACCGCAACCAGATCATCGGCGCGGTGTACGCCTATGAATACGATACCGCGCAGGCGCAGCTGCTCAAGAGTTTCCAGTCCAACCTGATGAAGATCTCCATTATGATCGCCCTGCTGGTCATCGCCCTGAGCGCGGTGCTTTCGCAGATGCTCACCCGGCAGATCAGCGAGCTGCTGCACGCCATCCGCAAGGTGCGCGAAGGCGCCTACAGCCACCGGGCCGCCGTGAAGGGCAACGACGAGATCGGCCAGATCGCCGCTGAATTCAACAGCCTCACCGACCGGCTGCAGGTGACGGAGGACGCCCGGCGCCGTTTTGTATCCGACGCCTCCCATGAGTTGAAAACGCCCCTTGCGGGCATCCGGCTCCTCTCCGACTCCATCTTGCAGACGGAAAACATGGACGAGGCCACGGTGCGGGAATTCGTGGGCGACATCGGAGAAGAAGCCCAGCGTCTGGAGCGGATCACGGAGGATCTGCTGCGTCTGACCCGTCTGGACAGCGATGCGCTGGAAAAGGCGGAACCGGTGGATGCCACGCCGGTGCTGGAGCGGGTGATCCGGATGCTGGGACTGGTGGCCAAGGAAAAGGGCGTTTCCCTGTCCTACGAAGCGGACCCCGGCACCGTGGTGCTCTCCACGGAGGATGAGCTGCAGCAGATCCTTTACAACCTGACGGAAAACGCCATCAAATACAGCTCCCAGAAAGGCTTTGTCCATGTGGAGCTGCGGGTGGAGGACAGAAAAGTGGTGCTGTCCGTGGAGGACAACGGCATCGGTATCCCGGACGAGGACATGAGCCATATTTTTGAACGCTTTTACCGGGTGGACAAGAACCGGTCGAGAGAGGTGGGCGGTACCGGACTGGGTCTTTCCATCGTCAGCGACACGGTGAAGCGCCGGGGCGGCACCATCGCCGTGGCGCACCGGCAGGAGGGCAGAGGCACGGTCTTTACCGTCCGCCTGCCGCTGTGGGAAGGAGGGGACAAGCTGTGAAACGTTGGGGCGCGCTTCTTTGCGTGCTGCTGTGTGCGGGGATTCTGACCGCCTGCGGCAGTACCGGTGCGGAGAAAAACGGCGTGGCGCTCTATTATGCTTCCAATCTCAGCACGGCCCACGGCGGCGACGCCATCGCGCCGGTTTACGTCCGGGTGAGCGAGCAGGAGGCGTCTGTTCCGGAGCAGGAGGCTGCGGACCTTTTACGGCGCCTGATGCGCGGCGAAGGGGCCGGTACGCTGCATACGCCCATTCCGGAGGAAACGCGGCTGCTGAGCTGTCAGGTGGAAAACGGCGTGGCGCGGGTGGATTTTTCCGGCGCCTACGGGCAGCTTTCCGGGATGGATCTGACCTTGGCGGATTACTGCGTCACGCTGACGCTGACCCAGATCAAGGGGATCTTCATGGTGTATATCACGGTGAACGGAAAGAATCTGAGTTACCGTGACAGCAACGTGTTCATGGCAAGCGACGTCCTGCTGACCAGCACGGAGGACATCGTCCGCTCAATGGCGGTGACGCTGTACTACCCCGACACGGCCAACGGGGCCCTGACCGGGGAGGAGCGGCTTCTGACCTGGTACGAAGGCCAGAATCAGGCGGACGTGCTCTTGTCGGAGCTGCTCGCCGGGCCGGAGAGCGACAAGCTGGTCCGAGTGATCCCGGAGGGCTTTCAGGTGGGCTCCGTCAAAATTGCCGAGGGCGTATGCTATCTGAACCTGCCGCAGTCGGATCTGGCGCTTTTGCCGGAGAGTCTGCCCGCACAGCAGATGATCGTGCGGTCCCTGGTCAAATCTCTCTGCTCCATGGAGGGCATCGACGCGGTGCAGCTGCTTGTGGGCGGCGCGTCTGAAGGCGTGACCTTCGGCCGCATCGACATCAGCCGCCCCTTCACGCCCACCGCGTGAAAAGACAGAAAACAGCAAAGCGGCAGTCCTCGAAAGGACTGCCGCTTTTATGCAGCAGATAGGAAAAAGGCGGTTTTTCTTTACGCCAGGTATTGGGCGATCCCCACGATGACCGGCATGGTCAGGATGGAGAACACGGTCTGGATGGACACCAGACTGGAGGAAAAACGGGCGTCCTGCCCAAACTTCTCGGAAAACATCACCAGAATGGCGGCCGGCGGCGCCGAAGCCGCGATGGTCAAAGCGATGAGTACCGTGCCGTCGATATGCATGGCCAGACAGATCAAAAGCGCCAGCGTCGGCAGGATCAGCAGACGCAAAAGCGCGGAAAACCAGGCTGTCCGGCATTTCAGGACTTTTCGCACGTCGGCCTGGGAGAGCTGATAGCCGATGATGAGCATGGGCACGGAAGTGTTGAGCTGCGCGATGTAGTTCACAGGAGAAAGCAGCAGGGGCGGCAGTGAAATGCGCAGCAGATACAGCGCCATGGCGATAAAAACGCTGATCATGCCGGGATTCAGCAGCAGCTTTTTAAAAGAGAGCTTCGAGCGGTCGCCGGTGATCAGATAGATGCCGTAGGTCCAGGTCAGGACAGTGAAGGGGATCACGAAAGCGGAGCCGTAAAACATACCGATGGTGCCCAGCAGCGCCACCTGCAGCGGGTAGCCCATATAGCCGCTGTTGGAAAAGACGGTGCCGAACTGCAGTATCCGCTGCCGCTGAGGGTCCCGGTCGCGGAGAAGAAGCCGGGTCACCAGGATGAAGGCGATCTGTATCAGCGTGGAGGCCAGCAGCGCCATGCAGAAGGAGAAAAAGGTGCTTTCCTCCAGCGGCCGCTGAAACGCCACCACCAGCGCACAGGGGGACACCACATAGATCATCAGATTGGACAGCCCCATGGAAACGTGCTCGTTCATCAGGTGGGTTTTGCCCAAAATGACGCCCACCAGAATAATGCTGAAAAGGATAAAGACCTGCTGCCCTACGGTAAGAAACTGGGTGATCATGCGTATACTCCTATCTGCCGCCGGCTGGAGAGGCAAATGACACCGAAGCCCATGGCGGTACAGACCACGGTGAAGAGCAACATCCCATTGACGCCGTAAAGGTCCAGCAGACGTCCGGACAGCAGGACGCCCGCGGCGGAGCCGATGCCTGCGGAGGCGGTGTGGATCAGGGCCTGCCCCTTTACCTGATTGTCGCTGTCGATCTCCTGCGCCACATAATAGACGGTGGCGGGCAGGAAGATACCGTATTCAAAAAAGTTGAGGACAGCGGACAGATAGATGAGAGCCATGGAGGTAGCAGTCAGATACAGCAGGCTCCGCACCACGAACATACCCACGCAGAAGCGGAACAGCGTGGAGATGGAAAAGCGCTTTTTGAACGTTTCAAACAGACTCATGGCGGGCAGCTCCATGAATGCGCCGATGGCCAGCGCCGCGCCCATGGCGACCTCTTTCCCGCCGGCCTTTCCCACCACATAATTCATATAGGTGGTGACAGGCGCACGTCCGGCCATGGCGAGAGCGCAGCCGAGCAGCGTCAGGCTGTAACGCGGATATTTCTTCAGCAGCTGGGCGATACTCATCACAGACGCGGTGCCTTCGGCAGAGCCGGCGGGCAGAGGACGGCGCCGGAAAAGATACACTGTCAGGAACATCACCGTGAAGCAAATCAAAAACAGCGGCATCACCAGGCGCGGGTTATGGCGCTCCACCAGAAAACCGGTGAAAAGGACGGCGATACCGTAGAAGAAAGAACCGACGCCCCGGCCCATCCCGTAATTCAGGGCGGTGTCGGAGAGAACGAACTCCATGGCCATGGAATTGAGAAACGGCGGGATCACGGTGATAATGGTGCCGATGACGATAAACAGCACCGCGATCATCAGCAAATGATCCCCTGCGAAAAGCCATAAAATAAGACAGCTCAAAAGGCCCGCCGCTGTCAAAAGGAGCAGCACATGGCGGCTGGTAATGCGGGCGGAGCGGTCTGTCAGAGCCGCCAGCGGCGGCTGCACCGCGATGGGGAGCAGCATGGAGAGAGAAGAGATCAGACCGATCTGAGAATTTGAAAATCCGTCATGCAAAAGAACCACCGACAAAAAGCCCCAGATGATCGCATAACCGGCCCAGAACGTGCCGTGGATGGCGGCATAGTGGACGTTCAGTCCCTTGATATCTCGTTTACTCACCTTACAAAACCTCACTCAAACACATTATGAAAAGTCTATCACAAAACCGGGCCCTGTCAAGAGCCACAGTTGTTTTGCGGCGATTTTTGGCGTATAATAAAATTTCAAGAAATAAGGAAGGAGAATCCTCCATGAAATTGATGATTCTCGACGGCAACAGCATTCTGAACCGTGCCTATTACGGGATCCGTCCCCTGTCCACACGCGACGGCCTGTATACCCACGCCGTGTACGGCTTCCTCACCACCATGCAGCGTCTGCGGGAGGAGGAGCAGCCCGACGCGCTGTGCGTTGCCTTCGATCTCAAGGCGCCCACCTTCCGCCACAAGGCGGACGAGGCGTATAAGGCCCAGCGCAGGCCCATGCCGGAGGAACTGGCCATGCAGGTGCCGGTCATGAAGCAGGTGCTTGACGCCATGCGCCTGCCCCGCTATGAGCTGGAGGGCTTCGAGGCCGATGATCTTATCGGCACCGTTTCCCGCCGATGCGAGGCGGCGGGCTGGGAGTGCGTCATCGTCACCGGGGACAAGGACAGCCTGCAGCTCATCACCGACCGAACGAAGGTGAAGCTGGTGTCCACCCGCATGGGGCAGACCACCACGAAGGATATGACCCCCGCCGCCTTTCGGGAGGCCTACGGCTTTGAGCCGATCCATATGATCGACCTCAAGGCGCTGATGGGCGACGCTTCCGACAATATCCCCGGCGTCCCCGGCGTGGGGGAAAAGACGGCCATGGCGCTCGTACAGCAATACGGGAGCATCGACGCCATCTACGAAAAACTGCCGGACATCGACGCCAAACCCGGCGTCATCAAAAAATTGCAGGAGGGGGAGGCCAGCGCCCGCCAGTCCCGTTTTCTGGCCACCATCGTTACCGACGCGCCGCTGCCTTTTTCCCCGGAAAAGAACCTGGTGCAGCCCTTCGGCCCGGAGCTGTACGACCTCTTTTTGCGTCTGGAATTCAAAAAGCTCATCGACCTCTACGGTTTGACGCCGGCAGGAAAAACCGCCGCTCCCGCGGCGGGCGTGTGCGGCGCTGTGTGCGTGGCAGATGCCGAAAAGGCGGCGGAGCTGCTGGCGGCCTATGAGAAGGAAGAGCGGATCTTTTTGCTGGCGCTGCCCACGCTGGACGGCGTGGCGGTGGAGGGCGCGGGGCAGCTGTCCGTGTTTCTTGCCTCCCGCCTGGGCGGCGATTACACCGCCGTGCTGAAGAAGCTGTTCGGTCCCGCTGTCGCCAAGGTGTCCCATCAGGTGAAGGAGCTTATCGGTCAGCTTTGGGCGGAGGGACTGCCGGCGGAAGGCTTCGTGTTTGACACGGCGCTGGCCGCCTATGTGCTCGACCCCACCCAGGGCAGCTATACCCTGCCCCGGCTGGCGGTGAGCTGTCTTAATTTTGAGCTGCCGCCTCAGGAACGCTTTGCCGACCCCGAGGCGTGGAATCCGCTGGGCGATACGGCGGGGGCGCTGAACGCCTTTGCCTCCTATACCGCCGCCGTGTCCGCGCTCTATGGCGTGCTGGCGCCGGAACTGGAAACGCGGCAGCTCCACGAGCTGTTTTACGACGTGGAGATGCCCCTTTGCACGGTTCTGGCCGATATGGAGCGCCAGGGCTTCCGGGTGGACGCCCGGGCGCTGGCGGAATTCGGCGCCCATCTCTCCGAAGAAATGGAAACGCTGGAGGGGCAGATCTATGAGCGCGCCGGCGGGCCGTTCAACATCAATTCTCCCCGGCAGCTGGGGGAGGTGCTCTTTGAACGCCTGCTTTTGCCCCATGGGAAAAAGACCAAGACCGGGTATTCCACCGACGCCGACGTGCTGGAAAAACTGCGCTGGCAGCACCCCATCGTGGCGGACGTCCTGCGCTACCGGCAGTACGCCAAGCTGAAGTCCACCTATGCCGACGGGCTTTTGAAGGTCATCGGCCCCGACGGGCGGATTCGCACCAGCTTTCAGATGACGGTGACGGCCACGGGGCGTCTGAGCTCCACGGAGCCGAATTTGCAGAACATCCCCACCCGCACGGAGCTGGGCAGCGAGATCCGGCGGATGTTCGTGGCGGAGAGCGGTCATGTGCTGGTGGACGCGGATTACTCCCAGATCGAGCTGCGGCTGCTGGCCCACATCGCGGACGACAAAGCGATGCAGCAGGCGTTTTTGTCCGGTGCGGATATCCACACCGCTACGGCCTCCCAGGTGTTCCATGTGCCGCCGGAGGAGGTCACCCACCAGATGCGCAGCAGCTGCAAGGCGGTGAACTTCGGCATTGTCTACGGCATCTCCCCGTTTTCGCTGGCCCAGGACATCGGCGTCACGCAAAAAGAGGCAAAGGCCTATATGGAGCGCTATTTTGAAAAATACGCCGGCGTGAAACGCTATATGGAAACCATTGTGCAAAAGGCGAGGGAGCAGGGGTATGTGGAAACGCTGATGCACCGGCGGCGGAACCTGCCGGAGCTGACCTCCGCCCGGTTCAGCCTCCGCTCCTTCGGGGAACGTGTGGCGCTGAACATGCCCATTCAGGGCACGGCGGCGGATATCATGAAGATCGCCATGGTGCGGGTGTACCGCCGCCTGAAGGCCGAAGGCCTTGCCGCCCGGCTCATCATGCAGGTCCACGACGAGCTCATCGTGGAGTGTCCCGCCGAAGAGTCCGCCCGGGTGGAAGCGCTGCTGACGGAGGAGATGAGCGGCGCGGTGCAGCTCTCCGTCCCGCTGACGGCGGAGGCGCACAGCGGACAAAACTGGCTGGAAGCGAAAGGATAAACGTTTTATATGAAAGTCAATGTGGTACCCATGACCGCCGACCATCTGGACGAACTGGCGCGGCTGGAAAAGGTCTGTTTCTCCCGCCCCTGGTCGCGGCAGATGCTGGCCGAGGAGCTGGACAATCAGTGCGCCGCCTTTTTGGTGGCGCTGGAGGAAGCGACAGAGAAAGTGGTGGGCTATGCAGGGCTGCTGGTGATGGCTGACGAGGGCTATATCACCAACGTGGCCGTGTTCCCGGAATATCGCCGTCAGGGCATCGCCGGGCAGCTGCTGGAGGTGTTTTTGCGCTTTGCGCAGGCCAACGCGCTGGCATTTCTCACGCTGGAGGTGCGCCCCTCCAACGAAGCGGCCATCGCCCTGTATCAGGGCTATGGCTTCGAGGAAAAGGGCCGGCGGAAGAATTATTACGATTTCCCGAAGGAGGACGCGCTGATCCTCACCCGGGAGTTCGGGGAACAGGAGGCGGCAAAGTGAACATTCTGGCCTTTGAATCCTCCTGCGACGAAACGGCGGTGGCCGTGGTGCGGGACGGACGTCAGGTGCTCTCCGACGCCATCTTGTCCCAGGCGGATATGCACGCGCTCTATGGCGGCGTGGTGCCGGAGCTGGCCTCCCGCAAGCATGTGGAAGCGGTGGCGGGTCTTGCCCAGCAGGCGCTGGACATGGCGGGCCTGACCAGGCGGGACGTGGACGCCGTGGCGGTGACCTACGCCCCCGGCCTCATCGGCGCGGTGCTGGTGGGTCTGAGCTTTGCCAAGTCGGCGGCCTACGCCCTGGGCGTGCCGCTGATCCCGGTGCACCATGTGCGGGGGCATATCGCCGCCAACTATCTGGCCTTCCCGGAGCTGGAGCCGCCCTTCCTGGCGCTGGCCATCTCCGGCGGCAACACGCTGATCGTGGACGTGAAGGACTATACGCGGATGGAGATCCTGGGCGCCACCCGTGACGACGCCGCGGGGGAGTGCTTTGACAAAGCCGCCCGTGTGCTGGGCCTGCCCTATCCCGGGGGCAAACCGCTGGACGAACTGGCCCGTCAGAGCGCGGGCGGCGTCTACGACCTGCCCCGGGCCCATGTGGAGGGATCGGAGCTGGACATGAGCTTTTCGGGATTGAAAACGGCGGTGGTGAATCTGGCCCATAACGCGCAGCAAAAAGGCGAAACGCTGGATCGGGCCGCCCTGGCCCGCGACTTCACCCAGGCCGTCAGCGACACGCTGGTGCCCCGGGCGGTGGAGGCTCTGCGCCGCACCGGATACAAGGTGCTGGCGGCGGCGGGAGGCGTGGCGGCCAACTCCTTCATCCGGGCGGATCTGGAGGAAGCCTGCCGCCGGGAGGGGTGCCGGCTGTATCTGCCGCCCCTGTCCCTCTGCGGCGACAACGGCGCCATGATCGGGGCGCAGGGTTACTATGAGTATTTGGCCGGCCACACTGCCGGCTGGGATCTCAATGCCTATGCCACCCGTGATCTCGATGCAAATGCCGTCTAAAACCTACAAAGTCGGAGTGTAAAGCGCTCCGACTTTCTTTTTTGAAAGATGGCCGTCGGCGGTGCGTCAAAAAAAGCGCGGGAGGGAAAGAAAACTTTAATTTGCGGGAATAATGCTGCATAAATGGGAATTATGTAAATATAGGACGGCAATTTCGAGCAGTGAATAACTCGGTTACAGAAAATGGAAAAAAATGTATAAAGGGGTAAAAACCATTTAAAATAAAGGAAAATTTGCGTGTGGAAAACCCTGTGGAAAATGTGGATAACTATTTGTAAACGGTTATGCATAGTAACATTATGTAAATTAAAAGCGAAGAAGCGAAAAGAGAGAAAAAGTGGGAAAAGCGAAAAGGAAAACGAGGAAAGAAGGATTTTGACGAATTTTGTCGAATGGTTATTTTGACGAAAGCCTTTGTAAGAAGCGGAAATGATGCCTATTATCAGGAAATAAAATGAATGAAAAAATCCGTGATTACATTTTGTATTGTTTTCGGCGGACGGCGGAGGGAATACCCATGCGAAAGCGGAATGACCGCGCAATAAATGCGGCGGCAAAACGGCGTGCAAATTGCCGCAGGTTGCAGTTGACGATTCAAAAAAAGTGTGTTACTATATAACACGCGATTCGATGGAATACAGCCGCAGGCTGTGTGACCGCCGTTCCGCTGGATTAGCTCAGCCGGTAGAGCGCCTGATTCGTAATCATGAGGTCGCGAGTTCGAATCTCGCATCCAGCTCCAAAAAAGCCGTAAAAGCGCTGCACTGCAGCGCTTTTACGGTTTTTTCTTTTTGGCGTCTTCTTTGGCGTCTTTTGGCGTCGCTTCCGGGATTTCCCTGCAGGGCGTTTCTCTGGCGTTGATCCGGCGTCAGACCGTGTGCTGCATTTTGCGGATGCTGGAAACGGAGGCATGGCAGGCCGCGATAAATTCACGGGCCGCGCGGGTCTGATAGCGGTCCTTCATCCAGGCGATGGCCAGCGTGCCGGTGGTGCGCTCGTCCCGGAAAGGAAAAAATTCTACCGGATTGGTGGCGGTTTCCGGGATGCACCAGCGAAACAGCTCCGGATAGGTGGTGATGCCCATGCCCTTTTCGCACAGCGACATGGCCGTTTCCACGTTTTCCGTTTCGAGGATGATGTTGGGCTCAAAGCCGATCTCGCGCATGTACCGGTCCAGCATTCTGCGCACCCGGTTTCCCTTCCGCAGGAGAATGAACGGAAAACGTTCGAACAGCGTCAGATCCAGCTCCCGCGTGCATTCGCTTTTCACGGCGTCCAGGCAGGCGCCGTAGTTCATATGCAGCATGGCCTGCGGCACCACCAGAAAAAGCCGCTCCTGGATCAGAGGCTCATACTGCACGCCCTCCGTTTCAATGGGCGTAAAATCGATCATGATGTCCAGCTCGCCCCGGCGCAGGGCCTGCTCCATTTCACTGGAGGTATCCTCCTGAAGGATCAGGTTGACGGTGGGGTGCGCGCGGTGAAAATCCGGCAGGATGGAAGGCAGAATGGCTCTGCCGCAGGTGTGTGAGATCCCTACGCGCAGTTCGCCCCGCTGGTCGTTGCGGACGTCGCCCGCCATCTGGCGGATCTGCCTCTCCAGATTGACGGCCTTGAGCGCATAGCTCTGCAGCTGCCGCCCTGCATAGGTCAGTGACAGCGTGGGGGTGCGGTCGAAAAGCGTCACGCCCAGTTCGCGTTCAAGCTTGGCGATGTGCCCCGACAGCGCCTGCTGGGATATATACAGCTTCCCGGCGGCGTGGGTCATGTTCAATTCCTCTGCCGTGGTGAGGAAGTAGTGCAGCGTCGTAAAATTCAAGAAGGATCGCCCCCTTTTCTCCTGTAGTATATACGGCCTTGAGCCACAAGTAAATACTTGTTGCAAACAAAGGCAAATAAATGTTTTACTTGTGGATCGAAGAGTGCTATCTTTTTAGCAACAGGAAAAGAAACCCATTTTTAATTGCTGGAGAGAGAAGGAATTGGGTCATGACGGGAAGAAAAACACTGATCATTGAACCGTCCTGGTGCAAGGGCTGCGGGATCTGCGCGGCGGTCTGCCCCAGGGGCGCGCTGGAGCTGGTGGGCGAAAAGGCCCGGCTGAAAGCAGACAACCAGTGCGTACTGTGCGGCATCTGCGAGCAGCATTGCCCGGACTATGCCGTGTACCTGAAGAAAGAGGAGGCGTAAGAGATGTCAACCGTGTTAATGCAGGGCAACGAAGCCTGCGTGGAAGGCGCCATTGCCGCGGGGATGCGTTTTTACGCGGGCTATCCCATTACACCGTCCACCGAGATCGCGGAAGGCTGTGCGGTGCGGCTGCCGCAGGTGAGAGGTCATTTTATCCAGATGGAGGATGAGCTGGGTTCCATGGCCGCGGTGATCGGCGCTTCGGCCGCGGGCGTGAAGAGCATGACCGCCACCAGCGGTCCGGGCTTTTCCCTGATGCAGGAAAACATCGGTTATGCGTGTTTGGCGGAAATCCCCTGCGTCATTGTGGACGTGCAGCGTTCCGGCCCCTCCACGGGTCTGGCCACGGCACCGTCCCAGGGTGATTACCAGCAGGCGCGTTGGGGCACCCACGGCGATCACCCCATGATTGCGATTTCGCCCGCTTCGGTGGCGGAAACCTACTTGCTTGCCATTCGCTGCTTCAATCTCAGCGAGAAGTACCGCACACCGGTGATTTTTCTCATGGATGAGATCGTGGGGCACATGCGGGAGGATGTGGAGATCCCGTCGCCGGATACGTATGAGATTGTCAACCGCCGGGTGGCGGGCAATGACGGCGCGTACAAATTCGTATACCGTGTTCCGGAGGGCCAGTGGGTGCCGGGCCTGAAGCCCTTCGGCGCCGGCGAACGCTACAACATGACCGGCCTGATCCACGACTATTCCGGTTTTCCCACCAACTCCAGCGAGGTGGCGCAGATGGAAGTGACCCGCCTGATGGAGAAGGTGCTGAAAAACAAGGAGGACATCGTGCAGATCCGGGAGTACGCCATGGACGACGCCGTATACGCGGTGGTCTGTTACGGCGGCACCGCCCGCGCTGCTATGGAAGCGGTGAAGGCGGCCCGCGCGAAGGGGCTGAAGGTGGGACTGTGGCGTCCTGTGACGGTGTGGCCGTATCCGGATGAAAAGCTCCGCGAAAGGCTGCCTCAGCTCAAGGGACTGCTGATGGTGGAGCATAACTACGGGCAGATGCTCCGCGAGGTGGAACGCGTGGCGGCCGGTTCTGTTCCCATTGACTTTATCGGCCGGATCAACGGCACGGTGATCCCGCCCCAGGAGATTTTAAGTAAAGTGGAGGAGGCGTTTGAACATGCCCAGTGATCTGATCTATCAGTATATGCGCATCGACCATCTGCCTCATATCTGGTGCGCCGGCTGCGGCAACGGCACGCTGACGCGGGATGTGGCGGTGGCCATTGACGAGCTGTGCGGGGATCCGGAACATCCCCTTGAGCGGGAAAAAGTGGTCATCGTGTCCGGCATCGGCTGCTCCAGCCGCGCCGCCGGCTATCTGGATTTCAACTCTCTCCACACCACCCACGGCCGGGCCATTGCCTTTGCCACCGGCATCAAACTTGCCAATCCCGAGCTGACCGTGGTGGTCATTACGGGTGACGGCGACTGCTCCGCCATCGGCGGCAACCACCTGATCCACGCCGCCCGCCGGAACGTGGACATGACGGTGGTGGTCTACGACAACTGTATTTACGGCATGACCGGCGGCCAGTATTCCCCCACCACACCCCGGGGCGACATGGCCACCACCGCGCCTTACGGCGTGATCGACCGTCCCTTTGACATCGCGGCTCTGGCCGCCGGCGCCGGCGCTTCTCTCACCGCCCGGGGCGACACCTATCATGTGCGGGAAACCATTGACCTGATCAAAGAGGGAATCCGCCACAAGGGCTTTTCCCTTGTGGACTGCTATTCCCTGTGCCCCACCTACTACGGGCGCAAGAACAAGAAGGGCGACGCCGTGACCATGCTCATGCGGCAGAAGGAATGCGGCCTTCAGGCAGAGGCCTATAACGCCCTGCCGGAGGAGGAGCGCGCCGGCAAATATGTGATCGGCACGCTGACGCACAGGAATTATCCCGAATTTACGGAGGAATATCAGAAAATGATCGACAAAGCCGTGGGGAAGGAGGGCTGAGAAATGAAACAGTACGAAATGCGCTTTACAGGGTCCGGCGGCCAGGGTGTGATTCTGGCCAGCGTCATCATTGCGGAGGCGGCCGTGCTGTCCGGCCGACACACTGTGCAGTCCCAGGCTTACGGGCCGGAGGCCCGCGGCGGGACCAGCAAAGCGGAAACCATCATCAGCCCCGAGGCAATTCTTTTTTCCAAGGTGGTCAGCCCTGATTTCCTGCTGGCGCTGACGCAGGGTTCACTGGACAAGTACGCCGAGGGCCTGTCGCCCGACGCCGTGGTGATGGCGGACGATACGCTGACCGTTCCCGAAAGCCTGACGGGCAACTGCGTGATCTCCATCCCCATTTTGCGCACGGCCAGGGAAAAAGTGGGAAAGGAAATGACGGCCAACATCGTGGCCGTGGGCGCCATCAACGCCGCGCTGGGCCTTTTCCCGGCGGAGATCCTGCGCCAGGCGGTTCGCCGCCACATTCCCAAGGGCACCGAGGCATTGAACGACAAGGCGCTGGCCGAGGGCGAACGGCTGGTGCCCGCCGGAGCAAGAGTCTGCGGAGGGTGCGCATGATGGACGAACGGGTGACGGAACGTCTGCGCTGTACGGCACTGCGGGCAAAGCTCCTCACAGCGGAGGAGGCGGCTTTGCTGATCCACGACGGTATGACGGTGGCGGTGGGCGGCTTTACGCCGTCCGGCTGCCCCAAGGCGGTACCCGCGGCCCTGGCCCGTCAGGTGCGGGAGAGCGGCCGGCAGGTGCGCATTACGCTTTTGTCCGGTGCCTCCACCGGCAGCGACATCGACACGGAACTCGGGAGCGCCGGCGTCATTGCGCGCCGGGCTCCGTACATGACCAGCGCGGCTTTGCGCGCGGAGGTCAACGAGGGCAGAACGGCCTATCAGGATGCGCATCTGGGAAGTATGGCGCAGAACGTGCGCTGCGGCCGCTACGGAAAGATCGACGTGGCGGTGATCGAAGCCTGCGCCGTCACCGAGGACGGAGGGATCGTCCCCACCACCGCGGTGGGCTGCGCACAGACCTTTGCGGCGCTGGCGGAGAGGGTCATCGTGGAGCTGAATCTGTCCCAGCCAGCGGAGCTGGAAGGGTTTCACGATATCTACAGGGTGGGCGACCCGCCGTTCCGCCGGCCCATTCCGCTGACGTCGCCGGGAGAGCGCATCGGAAAAACGTATATCCCCTGCGCTCCGGACAAAATCGCCGCCGTGGTCGTCACCGGGCGGCCCGACAGGCCCCGTCCGCTGGCCGAACCGGATGAAAACAGCCGGAAGATCGCCTCGCACATCGTCCGTTTTCTGGAAGGGGAGAGGGATGCGGGCAGGCTGTCGGCGGGCACCGTGCCCCTGCAGTCCGGCGTGGGCAGCGTGGCCAACGCGGTGCTGGAGGGCCTCCGCGCGTCGGATTTCCGGCATCTGACTTTTTATTCCGAGGTGATGCAGGACGCGGTGCTGGATCTGATGGACTGCGGCAAGGCGGATTTTTGCTCGGCCACGTCGCTGTCCGTGTCCGGCGGCGCCATGACGCGCCTTTTGCAGCGGCTGGAAGATTACAGGGACAAGATCGTTCTGCGCGACTCCGAGGTGAGCAACAGCCCCGAGGTGATCCGGCGGCTGGGCGTCATCGCCATGAACACCGCCGTGGAGGCGGATCTTTACGGCAACGTCAATTCCTCCCACATGTGCGGTTCACGGATCTATAACGGCATTGGCGGCAGCGGCGACTACGCCCGCAATGCGTCGGTGTCCGTTTTCATGACGGTTTCCACCGCCAAGGGCGGCAGGATCTCCAGCATTGTGCCCTGCGTGACCCATGTGGATCACACGGAACACGACGTGGATGTCATTGTGACGGAGCAGGGTCTGGCGGATCTGAGGGGATGTTCGCCCCGGGAAAGAGCGGAGCGGGTCATTGAACACTGCGCTCATCCCGACTACCGCCCGCTGCTGCGGGAGTATTACCGCCGCGCCTGCCAGATGTGCGGTCCGGTTCAGACGCCCATGCTGCTGGACGAATGCTTTTCCATGCACAGAAGATTTCAGAAAACCGGAACAATGATGCCGGGTGACGAGGAGGACTGACAGATGGCAAACTTTCTGGAAGTGATGATGGTCATTCTGTTCGGCGTTTCGTGGCCGCTGAACATTGTCAAGGCGTGGAAGGCGCGCACGGCCAAAGGCATGAGCGTGCTGTTCTATTTCTTCATCTGGACGGGATATCTTTTCGGCATTGCCAGCAAGGCGGTCAAGCTGTATCACGGTGTGAGCACGCCGGGCTATGTGTGGTTTTTCTATATCCTCAATACGCTGATGGTCAGCGTGGGAATCGCGATATACTTCCGCAATGCGAAGCTGGACAAAAAAGCGGCGTGACCGCGGGAGATGCGCATGGACTGCGGAAAATGACTGAATGAAGCGCTGGGTCTGAGCCGGCCTTATACGACCGGAGGCCGGCCGGCGTCCTATAGCCACGAGCTCTCCAAAAAGGATGCATCGCATCCGGGCGCCGCCCTCTGTGCGCTCGACGGAACGGTTACCGGCGTCGGATACGGCCCGTTTACCATGCAGAGTATTTCCAAGGTGGCGACGCTTCTCGCGGCCATTGAACACAACGGCTGCGAGAAGGCGTTTTCCATAGTGGGCATGGAGCCTGCAGGCGATGCTTTCAACTCTGTGGTGCGGCTTGCTCTCCCGGCGGGCAGCCGGCCATTCGATCCCATTCAACGCCGGCGCCATTGTGGCGGCGTCCGGCATACAGGGCAAAACGGCGCGTGAAAATACTGGAATTTTGTCGGAACGGATGGTCTTGAGTATTTTTTGACGCCGCGCCGCTTTGCGCAGCAGCTGTCCCGCATGAGGCGGCGGCAAAAAACGCGGCAAAGCGGGAAAAAGAGGCACATAAAAAAGAAAGGCTGAAAAGCCTTTCTTTTTTTGATCTTGCCGGCTGCGGCCGGGACCGCAGATTCAGCCCCGGTCAGGCCTCCAGATAATCGCCGAAATCCAGAATGAACGCCGCGATGATCAGCGCGGCCTGCGTGTCGTCCTCCGGCGCCTCTCTGCTTTCTCGCAGCAGGGCGGCAAGGCTCTCCGGCGACTGGCTTCCGCGTTTTAGCGCCTTGAGAAGCAGGGCCTGGCGGGCATTCTGAGCGCAGCGGATCCGCTGCCCCATGGTCAGGCAGACGGCATCGCCCTCCGCGGTCAGCGTGACGCCGGGTTTGAACGCCAGTACAGCAGGTATCATGGTTCTCGCTCCTTTCCCGCCGGGCAGGGGCATACAAGGGCCGCTGCCAAGGTTCAGCTGCGTACAGTATACTCCGAAAAAGCGGTTCCGGCATCCGTCCAAAGTATGAAAAAGCGCGGAAAAAGCATGAATTTTCAACAAAAATTCATGCTTTTTCCGCGCGGACAGGTCTTCAGACGTCCTGCCGGGTGATGCGCACCTGTATCTCGGTGAGGAATTCCTCCGGACGCATGGTATCCCGGTTGTCGATCTCGTAAAGCTCAAAGGGGTCGCCGCAAAGGGTCAGCCCCTCTTTTTCGGCCCGCTCGGTTATGGCCTGCCAGCAGCGGACGTTTTGCGTATAATCGCCGCGATAGCGGCAGGAGAGGTAGGTGCCGGCGGGCAGCAGTATCTCCGCGTCGGGCGCTTCCCGCGGCAGAATGAAGAAAACGGAGGAGAAGGTGCTGCAGTTTCCCTGCCGGAGCGCGTCCCGGTCAAAAAAGGCGCCGATGACCTGATCGCCCAGCCGCGGCACCATATCCTCGTACTGCCGCTGCAGCTTTTTCACGACGAAATCCATCTCCTCGTCCCGGGTGATGCGCTGACTGAGAAGCACACAGCGGCGGTCGGGCAGGGTGAGCGCTTCCACACGGCCCACCGCGCGGCAGCGGGCGGCTTCCAGCGCGGCGACGCGGTCCTCCAGTACCTGCCGGCGCGCGCAGCAGGCGTCGATCTCCTTTTGCAGCAGCGCGCTTTCCCGATGCAGCAGCGCCAGCGTCTGGGAAAGGTTCTGCCCGTCCAGATACTCCCTGATCTGCGGCATGGAAAAGTGCAGCTGGCGCAGGTCGCGGATGATATTGAGCTTGTAAAGATCCTTCAGGTGGTACAGCCGGTAGCCGTTGACATCCCGGCGGGGATGCAGAATCCCCAGCTTTTCATAGTAACGCAGCGAGTCCACGCCGATGCCGCACAGCTGCGATACCTCGTGGATCCGATAGGTGTTTTTCATGCCCGGACGCTCCCTTCACCGCCGCTTTATCCGGCGCGGCTCAGATTTTGCTTGACTCCGGTATTATACCAGGGTTTATGCTTTTTGAGAAGAGAGGAGCATTTATCATCATGAAAACCTTGCGCCTATGGGCAAAAAAATGTACGGAGGACCTCACACGGCGGCAATTGCTGCTGCTGGCGCTGGGAACGGCGGTGACGTCGTTCGGCGTCCACAATATCCATCAGCGCGTCGGCGTCACGGAGGGCGGCGTCATCGGTCTTATCCTGCTGCTGAACTACCACCTGGGCTGGTCGCCGGCCGTGCTTTCCCCGCTGCTGGACGCAATATGCTATGCGCTGGCCTTTCGGCGGCTGGGGCCGGATTTTATCCGCCTGTCGGTTTTGTCCAGCGTGCTTCTGGCGGGCTTTTACAAGCTGTGGGAGCTGTTTCCGCCTCTTTTGCCGGATCTTTCGGCGCAGCCCCTTGCGGCGGCCGTGCTGGGAGGCATTCTGGTGGGCCTGGGCGTGGGGCTGGTGGTGAGCCAGGGCGGCTCCTGCGGCGGCGACGACGCCCTGGCGCTGACCGTTGCCCGCGCCGCCCGCTGCCGGCTTTCGGCGGCGTATCTGATGACCGATCTCACCGTACTGGGGCTGTCGCTGACCTATCTTCCGCGGCAGAGCCTTCTCTATTCGCTCCTGACGGTGCTGATCTCGTCGCCGCTGATCGATCTGGTGCAAAGCGCGTTTGCAAAGCGCAAAAAAAAGCTCCCGCCGGAGCTCGGCACCCAATCCCCGGTTGACATTCCCCCTGCCGCCGATTAGAATAGGAAAAGATCGCTGAAAAACGGGTATTCAGAAGAAGAAACCCGGACGACTGTGAAACGGGGAGGACAAAATTTTGGATCTGTGGGGAAGTCTGCTTGGCAAGATCATGACCACTTTTGCCATTTCCATGGTACCGATTCTGGAGCTGCGGGGGGCCATTCCCATCGGCGTGGCCCACGGATTGAACATCTGGACCGCCATCGCGGTGTCCATTCTGGGGAATCTGGTGCCCGTTCCTTTTATTATTATCTTTATCAAGAAGATCTTTGCCTGGCTGCGCACCAAGAGCCAGTGGCTCAACAATCTGGTGACGCGGATGGAAAAACGGGCGGAGAAAAAATCGGAAACCGTCCAGAAATACGCCTTTTGGGGCTTGTTCGTGCTGGTGGCCATTCCGCTGCCGGGCACCGGCGCCTGGACGGGCGCACTGGTGGCGGCCATGCTGGAGATGCCCATGAAGCGGGCGTTCCCCTCCATTGCGCTGGGCGTCGTCGGCGCGGGGGCCATCGTGGCCTTCGTCACCTACGGCGCGGGGGCGCTGCTGTTTTCCTGAGAAGATATAAAAAGACCCGGAGGTTTCCACGCTTTGCGTGCTGCCCTTCGGGTCTTTTTTTATGCATTGACAAGGGGCTGTCAGCCGAAAACACCGGCGGCCGCCAGACGGTCCACTTCTTCTTTTGTGTAGCCCAGCTCTTCCAGTACGGCCGCGGTGTCCTGCCCCATGGGAGCGGTGCGTTCCGAGAGGCGCCGCCCGTAATCGGAAAAACCGATGGGCGGCACCGCCAGAGCGGCGGTCTTTCCGTCGGGATAGGCGACCCGGTCAAAGCAGCCGTTGGCCAGAGCCTGCCGGTCCTGCGGGATCTCCCTGTAGTGGCGCAGGCGCTCGTTGGGAATGTCGTTGGCATCAAAGAGCGTTTCCCATTCCCGGCAGGGACGCGTTTTCATCAGCGCCTGCATCCTGCGGGAGAGCTGCGGCAGTTTGCCGCTGCGGCGCATGGCGGGAAGATCCTCCAGCTCCGGGTCGGAGAGCAGCTCCGGCCAGCCCAAGATCCGGGCAAGAGTGGCCTTGTCCCGGGAATACTCTTTTTCCATCACCGCCAGCCACTCCCCGTCGGCGCACTGGTAGTAGTCGGAGAAGGGGTCCCAGGGCTCGTCCCGGGGGACGGGATAATCCCTGCCGTATTGGGCGCTGAGAATGGCGGAGGCGCTGCACCAGATGCCGGAACCCTGCAGGGACGTTTCCACCAGTGTGCCGTGCCCCGTATGCTCACGGGCATAGAGCGCCATCAGCACGCCGGAGAGAAAGCTGGAGGCGGTGGCCAGATCCCCGAAAGCAAAGGAGGGCCGCATAGGGAAGGCGCCGGGTGTCAGCCAGTCCTGCGAAGGACCGGTGCGCAGCCAGAAGGCGGTGGAGTCAAAGCCGGGGCGTTCCACGTCGGGCCCCTTGAGGCCAAAACCGGAAAAGTGGGCGCAGATCAGGCGCGGATAGCGCGCCTTCAGCGTTTCATAATCCAGCCCCAGATGCAGCAGGGACTGGGCGCGGATATTGCTGACGAACACATCGCTGCCTGCCAGAAGCCTGTGAAAAGCGGCCATGCCCTCCGGCTTTTTCAGATTCAGCACCACCATGCGCTTGCCGGTGTTGAACAGATCGAAGAGGGGGTTGTTGTCCGCCTCCGCCGGAAGAAACTGCCCCTGTCCCACCGGACGCAGAAGATCGCCGTTGGGCGGTTCCACCTTGATGACGTCGGCCCCGTAGGTGGCCATGATACGCCCCACGGTGGGCGCAGCCACCACCGTGGCCAGCTCCAGCACCTTGACGCCGCTTAAAGGAAGTGCCTGCTCGGACTCCATGTTAATGCCTCCCATGCAGATTGATAAATATTTGACTATATCAGTATAGCAGAAAAAAGCGGCGGTGTCCATCACGCGGCAAAAGACTCTTGTCGAAAAGTTTACAAAAATGCCGCCACTGAAAAGGCGGTGTGGTATAATATGGTACAAAACACGAAAGAGCGGAGGAAAGACCATGATACGAGCGGACGGCACCTTGTTCCTTCTGGAAACAGAGCACACAGCGTATGCGTTTCGGATCAGCGCCGGTGTGCCGGAACACCTGTATTACGGGGCGCGCCTGCCCCGGCGGGAGGATTACGCCCTTCTGGGACCGTCAGTGCGCCATGAGATCGGCGGCGGCGCGGTGCTTGACACCGGCGTGTGTCTGGAAAACCGGCTGCTGGAGGTGGGGACTCCCGGCTGGGGCGACCTGCGCGCCAGCGCCGTGGAAGCGGAATTTGCCGACGGGAGCCGTGCGCTCCGCTTTGCTCTGCAGAGCTGGGAGGTGACGCCCCGGCAGACGCCGGCAGGCCTGCCGGCGGCAGAGGGCGGCGATGAAACGCTGTGCCTCGTGCTGCGGGAGGCGCAGCACGGCCTGGAGCTGACGCTGTTTTACACGGTGTTTGAAAAAACCGACGTGATCTCGCGCTGGGCCCGGCTGACCAACCGGGGCGGGGAAGCGGCGGCGGTGCTGCGCCTGATGAGCAATCAGGTGGATCTGGAGGCGGGGGACTATCAGCTGACGTCCTTCCGCGGCGCATGGGCCCGGGAGATGGAAAAGACCGTGCAGCCCTGCCGGGGCACGGTGTCAGGCGGCAGCCGCACCGGCACCAGCTCCAGCCGCTGCAATCCCTTTGTGATGCTCTGCCGCCCCGACACCGGGGAGGAGAACGGCGATTGCTGGGGCTTCAACCTGCTTTACAGCGGGAACCATTTTTACGCCGCGGACGAAAACGCCTTCGGACAGGTGCGCTTTTTGCAGGGCATCGGCACGGAGGGCTTCCGCTGGCAGCTGGCGCCGGGGGATTCCTTCGACGCGCCGGAGGCCGTGATGACCTACGGCCGGGGCTTCGGCGCCGTCAGCCGGCAGATGCACGCCTTCATCCGCCGCCATATCGTCCGGGGGTACTGGCGGGACCGGGAAAGGCCGGTGCTGCTCAACAGCTGGGAGGCGTTTTACTTCCGGTTCAACCAGAAAAAACTGGTGGAGCTGGCCAAAGAGGCCAAGAGCCTGGGCGTGGAGCTGTTCGTTCTGGACGACGGCTGGTTCGGCCGCCGGAACGACGACACCTCCTCTCTGGGGGACTGGACGCCCAATCCGAAAAAGCTGCCGGAAGGACTTACAGGCTTTGTGCGCCAGATCAAAGAACTGGACATGGCCGCCGGCATCTGGGTGGAGCCGGAGATGGTCAGCGAGGACAGCGACCTCTTCCGCGCCCATCCCGACTGGATCCTGGGGCGGAAGGAGCAGGCGGTGGGCCGGCATCAGTATGTGCTGGATCTCACGCGCCCGGCGGTGTGCGCCTATGTGCTCTCGGCCATGCGCCGCGTGTTCGCCAGCGGCGTTTCCTATGTGAAATGGGACATGAACCGCAATCTGACGGACACCTGGTCCTCCTTCTGGCCGCCGGAACAGCAGGGCGAGGTTACCCACCGCTATATGCTGGGGCTTTACGGCATTTTGCAAAAGCTGACGGAGGAGTTTCCCCAGGTGCTGGTGGAAAGCTGTGCCTCCGGCGGCAACCGGGCGGATCCGGGAATGCTGTGCTGCTGTCCCCAGTTCTGGGCCAGCGACAACACGGACGCTTTGTGCCGCCGGAACATCCAGGCGGGGTACAGCTACGGCTATCCGCCCTCGGTGCTGGGATGCCACGTTTCCGACTGCCCCAACCACCAGACGCTGCGCCGCACGCCGCTGCACAGCCGGTTCCAGGTGGCGGCGCTGGGGCTTTTGGGTTATGAGCTCAATGTGCAGGAGCTGGGCGCGGAGGAGAAAAAAGAGATCCGGGCGCAGATCGCCTTCTACAAGCGCCACCGGCGCCTTTTCCAGTTCGGCACGCTCTACCGCTGCGAGGAAACGGAGAACGCCTCCTTCACGGTGGTGGCCTCGGAGGACGGAAACAGTGCCGCGGGCCTTTACTTCCTGCGGGAAAACCGGCCCAACGGCATGTCCGAACGCCTGCGGGCCAAGGGACTGCGGGCGGAGGAGCTCTATCACCTCACCAGCCGGCCAATGGCTATCAGAGTGCAGGACTTCGGCTCTCTTGTGAACATGATGTCCCCGGTGCATCTCAAACGGGAATCGGCGGTGGTGTCGGCGGCGGACAGGGTGCTGGGCCTGCGGGAGCCGGAGGAGGATATGACGGCCTCGGGCGGTTACTTTATGACGGCAGGCTTCTGCCCTCTGCAGGCCTACAGCGGCACGGGCTTTGATACAAAAACGCGGGTGATGAAAGATTTCGACAGCCGCCTTTACCTGTGGCACTGCGCTTCACAGGAGAGCGGGAAAGCGAAAAAGCCGCAAAAGAGTTGATTTCCCGACGGTCATTTGCTATAGTGATGCATATTTCATGCGGGTTTTTTTGTCACGACACGGTTATCCTTGAAAAATATTTCACGCAGGAGACGTTTGTAAGACATGCTGCAACGATTTAAATATTCCATTGTCACGCTGATGAAGCTCGGCGTGTTTGCCCTATGCTGGTGGGTATTTTTCGGCCTGTTCGGCATTCGGCATTTCTATCTTCTGAATTTCAGCCGGACCTCCGGCATCACCTGGATCACCTTCGCGGTGGTCTACGTGCTGATGTCGCGCGTTTACGGCGGATATGACATCGGCAAACGCAAGAGCAAGCCCATTATCTTCGCTCTTTCCCTGACGGTGTTTGTCACCGACCTCATCACCCATCTCTTCTTGTGCATCATGAACACCACCGTGGTCCACGGCGGCCGCTTCGTCTACGAGCAGCCGCTGCTGCTGCTGGCCGTCTTTGTGGTGCAGGTGGCCGCCATCGTGGTGGCGGCGTACCTGGGCAACGACCTCTATTTCAAGATCAACAGACCCATGAAGTGCCTGGTCATCACGGGCCGGGGCGAGGACGTGGAGTCGCTGCTGCGCCGCGTGGGCCGCTTTAAAAAGCAGTACTGCGTGGAGGAGATCGTTTACGCTGACGATCCCAATATCCTGGGACACATTGACCGGCACGAGGGCGTTTTTATCTACAATCTGGCGCCGTCGGAACGGACGGGCCTTATCGACTATTGCTACGAAACGAAAAAAGACATCTACTTCAGCGTGGAGATCACGGATATTGTCACCATGCGCGGCGAGCGCGTGCTGTTTGACGACAAGTCCATGATCTGCTCGCCCGCCAAGGGCCTGACCTTTGAACAGCGCATCATCAAACGCGCCATGGATCTCTTTGTCGCCTCTGTCGGCATTATCCTCACCTCGCCCATCATGCTGGTGACGGCGCTTTGCATCAAGCTGGAGGACGGCGGCCATGTGTTTTACGAGCAGGAGCGCGCCACCTACGCCGGGCGCGTCTTTAAGGTCATCAAGTTCCGCTCCATGCGCGAGGAGGGGACGGTGAACCGTTCCGTCACCAAGGACGACGACCGTATCACCAAGGTGGGGCATTTCATCCGCAAGTTCCGCATCGACGAGCTGCCTCAGCTCTTCAACGTTATCAAAAGCGATATGAGCATCGTCGGCCCCCGGCCGGAGATGCTGGAAAACGTGAACCGCTATACCGGCGAGCTGCCGGAATTTGCCTACCGCCTGCGGGCCAAGGCGGGCCTCACCGGCATGGCGCAGATCTACGGCAAGTACAACACCTCCCCCAAGGACAAGCTGATCCTGGATCTGACCTATATCGAACAGTACAGCATCTGGCTGGATATCAAGCTGATCCTGCGGACGATCCTGGTGCTGCTGACCCCCGATGAGAGTACGGAGGCCTTCGACAAAAGCGGCAAGGAGGGCAAGCATGGCAAATAAGAAGAGAGCTGTCCTCATCAGCTGCTCGGACCACTATGCCCACAGACTTTTTGCGATCGACGCGTACCTGAAATCCGCCGGATGGGCCACCACCTATGTGACCAGCGATTTCGACCATTCGTCCAAACGCGTGTTCAGGTGCTCTGTGCCGGGATGCGTGCAGCTGCCCGCCCGGCCCTATCAAAAAAATCTGTCGCCGGCGCGCATCCTGTCCCACCGGCAGTACGCCAAAGACGTGTTCCGCTGGCTGGAAAAACAGGAGGAACCCGATCTGGCGGTGGTGATCCTGCCGCCCAACTATCAGGCCCAATACGGCGCGGCGTATAAAAAGCGCCACCCCCGTGTGCGTCTGATCTTCGACCTCTTCGACCTCTGGCCGGAAACCTTCCCCTTTGGAAAAATGAAGAAGTTGCTCGCACCGCCCTTCGCGGTGTGGGCGGGCGTCCGGGACAGGCATTTGTCGGCGGCCGACCTTGTGACGGCGGAGTGCGATCTCTTCCGCGAGAAGCTGGGCCGTCCCGACATCCGCACGGTGTATCTGGCGGCCCGGCCGCTGGAGGGCGTCAGCTATGAGTTTACCGGCCCCTTCGACACCTGGCAGCTTTGCTATCTGGGGGCCATCAACAACATCATCGACATTCCCGCCATCGCCCGGCTGCTGCACGCGCTCACGGCGTACCGGCCGGTGACGCTCCACGTCATCGGCGGCGGCGAGCGTCAGCAGGAGCTGCTCAGCGCCGCCGAGGACGCGGGGGCGCGGGTGATGTACCACGGCGTCCTCTATGACGAGGCGGAAAAGCACGCCGTTATGAACGGCTGCCACTTCGGGCTGAATCTGATGAAGAATTCGGTGTGCGTGGGGCTGACCATGAAATCCGTGGACTATCTCAAGCACGGCCTGCCCCTTCTTTCCAACATCCCCGCGGACACGGAGCGCCTCATCAGGGGAAAACACATCGGCGTGCAGGTCACAGGCGACGGCGCGGCGTGCGCGGCGGCGGTGGCGGCCATGGGGCCGGAGGAGCTGCTGGCAGTGCGCGCAAACGCCCGGCGGGCCTTCGGGGAGCTCTTCGACCTGCGGGTGATCTGCGCGCAGTACGAAACCCTGCTCCCGCCCCTGTGGGACGGCGACGAGGAAAAGGAGGCGAGGCATGGAAACGACAGATAACACGGTGGTGATCCTGCTGGCCGCCTACAACGGCGCGGCGTATCTGCCGGAGATGATCGACTCGCTCCTGGCCCAGGATACGGACGACTGGCGCCTGATCCTGTCCGACGACAATTCCGGGGACAAAACGCCTGCCGTTTTGCAGGCATATGCCGACCGGTTTCCGAATAAGATCGTTTATCACAGAGCGGGACTGCGGTTCGGCAGCGCCCAGAAGCATTTTCTGTATCTCCTGTCCCGGTTCGGGGACAGCGCCCCCTACCTCATGTTCTGCGACCAGGACGACGTGTGGCACAGCGACAAGGTGCGAAAGACACTGGCGCTGATGAAAAAAACGGAAACGGAGGAAAAGCTCCCGGCGCTGGTGCATACCGATCTTCGCGTGGCGGATCAGGAGCTGCGGGAGATCGCGCCTTCGTTTTTGCGCTATTCCCATCTGGACGGACGCTGTACGGCGCTCCATGAGCTTTTGGTGCAGAACGTGGTGACCGGCTGCACCGTGATGGTGAACCGGGAACTGGCGCGCCTTGCGGGAGAAGAGATCCCGGAGGCGTGTCTGATGCACGACTGGTGGCTGGCGCTGCTGGCCTCCGCCTGCGGGCGCGTGGGCTTTTTGGACGAGGCCACCGTCGACTACCGTCAGCACGGCACCAACACGGTGGGCGCCAAGGACGCGGGGAGCCTGACCTATGTGACGGGCAAGCTGCGGGAAAACCGCATGAAAAAGGCCATGTTTGATACGTTTGACCAGGCGCAGGCGCTGGCCGACCGTTACGCGGGGTTGCTGCCCCCGGCGGCGGAGGCGACGCTGCGCGATTACGGGGCGCTGGCCCGCAAGGGAAAGCTGGCGCGCCTGGCCGCCTATCGCAGCGGAGGCTTCTGGAAGCAGGGCCTTGCCCGCCGGGCAGGCCAGCTGCTCTGGGGCTGACAGGCATCATGCAAAAAAATGAGTAAATCAGGTGAAGAAAATGAAGATCATTCCCACTGCCATTCCGGAGGCGCGGATCATCGAGCCCGACGTGTTCGGGGACAACCGGGGCTGGTTCATGGAAACATGGTCCACCCAGAAATATGAGGCGCTGGACTTTGTTCCCGTGCAGGACAACGAGAGCTTTACCGCCGTGAAAGGCACCCTCCGGGGCATCCACTATCAGTGCGATCCCATGTGCCAGGCCAAGATCGTCCGCGTCACGGCGGGAGCCGTCATGGACGTGGCGGTGGATCTGCGGAAGGGGTCGCCCACCTATCTCCAATGGGTCGGCGTGGAGCTTTCGGCGGAGAACAAGCGCCAGTTTTTCATTCCCCGGGGCTTCGGCCACGGCTTTGTGACGCTGACGGACGACGTGCAGTTCGTCTACAAGGTGGACAATCTCTACTCGAAGGAGTATGACCGCTCCATCCGCTTTGACGATCCCCAAATCGCCGTGAACTGGGGCGTGACGGAGCCGATTATCTCCGAAAAAGACCGTTCGGCTCCGTACCTGGAGCAGAGCGACTGCTGCTTCGCCTATGAACAGAAATAAGCCAACGGCATAAAGAGGACGGAACAAATGAAACAGGAAAGCCTGACGGAGAAAATAAAGCACGGCTTGGGCCGCGCCGTTCCCCGCGGACTGAGGGATCGGTGCAAGCAGGCTTACTATACGAACAAGAACCGCCGCGTGATGAAAAAAACAACGGGTGACCCGCTGCCGGCGCTGACGCCGGGCGTGCGGATGTACGCCTACATGGGCGGCGCTTTCGGCGTGGGGATGCTGGGCGGCATGGTGGCCGGCGGCTGCCGCAGCGCGGGAATCCCTCTTTCCATCGGCGCCGTGCGGGTGGGCGACCTGCACCGCTTCGCCGCCACCCCCTGGGACGATCTCATCGAGCCGGAGGGGTATAAACAAAACAACCTTTTTATTTTCAATGCCGACTGCGCTCAGCAGCTGGTGGCCCGGGTGGGCGCGGAGAAGCTGCGGGGCCGGCACAACATCGGCCTTTGGGCGTGGGAACTGCCGGAGTTTCCCGACCGGTGGCGCGCCAGCTTCGAGCCTTTTGACGAGATCTGGACCATCTCCGACTTTTGCCGGGCGTCCATCGGCAAAAAATCCCCCGTGCCGGTACGGACGCTGCCGCTGGCCATCACGGTGGAGCCGGACCTCCATCTGACGCGCCGGGAGCTGGGACTGCCGGAGGAGAGCTTTTTGTTCCTCTCCATGTACGATATCCTCAGCATTTCCCAGCGCAAGAACCCCCAGGGCGCCATCGACGCCTTTCTGCGGGCCTTCGGCCCCGACGACCGGCGTCACGCGCTGGCGGTGAAGGTGAACCACGCCGCCCAGGCCCCCCGGGAGATGGAGGAGCTGCGGCGTTTGACGGCGGGAGCGTCCAACATCTATCTGGTGGAAAAGGACATGACGCTCTCACAGGTGCACGGGCTCATCCGCCTTTGCGACTGCTTTGTATCGCTGCACCGGGCGGAGGGCTTCGGCATTCCCATTGCCGAGGCCATGCTGCTGGGAAAACCGGCGGTGGTGACGGGCTGGTCGGGCAACATGGATTTCACGTCGCCTGCCAACGCCTGCTGCGTCAAATACCGCCTGGAGGTCATCGGCGACAAGGCCCGTCCGCCTTACGACGCGTGGCAGCACTGGGCGGAGCCGGATCTTTCCGACGCCGCCGGTTATATGAAGCGCCTGGCGGGCGATGCGGACTTCTGCCGCGCGCTGGGGACCGCCGGACAGGAAACCATCCGCACCCGCTATTCCGCCGCCGCCTGCGGCAGCGCCATGCGGGAGTGGCTGAAACGGTGAACAGGACAGCCGGACACGAACCGTGCCCGGCTGTCTTTGCGCGTGCGGTCCTGACGCCGCGCACGGAAGGCTTAAAAGGACTGACAGCAGGGCTATTTTGCAAAAATGGGTGGACTTTCGGGGCTAACTGGGGTATAATCCAAAGATGTATCGGTACCTGTTGACAGATGCTTTTTTTGGCAGAAACCGTGACGGATAAGAAAGGCAGAATCATATGAATCAAAAAGAAATATACGAACGCTGGTGCAGCAGAGCCGTTTCCGACCCGGACCTGCAGCGGGAGCTTCACGAGATCGCCGGACAGGACGACGCCATTGAGGATCGGTTTTACCGGGAGCTGGAGTTCGGCACCGGCGGGCTGCGCGGCGTTATCGGCGCCGGCACCAACCGCATGAACGTCTATGTGGTGGGAAAGGCCACCCAGGGCTACTGTCAGTATCTCAAGGCGCATTTTTCCGCGCCCAGCGTGGCCGTGGCTTACGACAGCCGCATCAAATCCTCGCTCTTTGCCAGGACGGCCGCCGGCGTTTTCGCCGCCAACGGCATCCATGTATATATGTATCCGAAGCTGATGCCCACACCGTCGCTGTCCTTTGCCGTCCGGCATTTCGCGTGCAGCGGCGGCATCGTGGTCACGGCCAGCCACAATCCGTCCCAATACAACGGATACAAGGTCTACGGACCCGACGGCTGCCAGATCACCACCCAGGCCGCTTCGGATATTCTTGCGTGTATCGGCAAAATCGACGCCTTTGACGGCGTTGCCTCCCTGCCCTTTGACGACGCGCTGGAGCAGGGCCTTGTGACATATATCGGGGACGACACGGTGCAGACTTACATTGACACCGTGTCCAAAGAATCCCTGCTGCCCGCCGCCGTGCCCAGGGACATCGCCATCGCCTACACGCCCCTCAACGGCGCGGGCATCAGCTGCGTGCCCCGGTGCCTGGCGCAAAACGGCTTTACCAACATTTCCATTCCCGCAGAGCAGGGGACGCCCGACGGGCATTTCCCCACCTGCCCCTATCCCAACCCGGAGATCCGGGAGGCCCTCACCGTGGCCATCCGCCATGCGGGCGAGGTGGGCGCGGAGCTGGTGCTGGCCACCGATCCCGACTGCGACCGTGTGGGCGCCGCCGTCAAGGCGGACGGGGAGTACGTCCTCATCAGCGGCAACCAGATGGGTGTGCTGCTGCTGGACTTCGTGTGCCGCATGCGGGGCGAAAGAGGCACCATGCCCGCCCGGGCGCTGGCGGTGAAGACCATCGTCACCACCAAGATGGCCGAGCAGGTGGCCAAACACTACGGCGTGGAGATCGTCAACGTCCTCACCGGCTTTAAATACATCGGCGAGCAGATCGGCCTTCTGGAAAAGAACGGGGAGCAGGAGCGCTATCTCTTCGGCTTTGAAGAGAGCTACGGCTATCTCAGCTCCACCGCCGTGCGGGACAAGGACGGCGTCAACGCCGCGCTTTTGATCTGCGAGATGTTCGCCTGGTACAAGCACCAGGGCAAGACCCTGCTGGACGGTCTGCAGGCGCTTTACGCCGCCTGCGGCTATTATACGGAAAAGCTCCTGAGCTTCACCTTCGAGGGTGCCTCCGGCTTCCGGAAGATGCAGTATCTCATGGCGGAGCTGCGCCGGGCACCGCTGCGTCAGGCGGCGGGCATCGCCGTGGAAACGGCCGCGGACTATCTCTCGGAGGGCACGGGCCTTCCCAGGTCCGACGTGGTGCAGTACCACCTCGCCGGCGGCACCGTGGCCACCGTGCGGCCCTCCGGCACCGAGCCCAAGCTGAAGATCTACCTCTCCGCCTGCGGCAAAGACGGACAGGAGAGCGCCGCCGTGGTGGCGAAGCTGGAAAAATTCTTTACGGACTGGATCCATGAAAACGAAGATCGCGCTTGACGTACAGGTTTGCCTGGGGCAGCGGTCGGGGGTGGGCACCTACGCCTACGAGCTGGTGCGGCGCATGGCGCCGGATGAGGACACCGCCTACTTCGGCGAGTGCTTCAACTTCCTGGGCCGCAACGACAACAGCGAAGCGCTGCGGGAGACCTGCCTGCCCGTCCACGTTCACAAGCTGATCCCCTACGGGTTTTACCGCAACCACTGGGACGCCCTGCCGGTGCGGTACGACAGCCTTTTTCCCAGGGCGGACATCACCCACTTTTTCAATTATACCGTTCCGCCGGGCGTGGGCGGAAAGGTGCTGTGCACCCTTTTCGACATGACCTATCTCCGGTATCCCGAAACCATGGAGCCGGGGAATCTGCGGCGCATCCGCCGGGACATCGACCAGAGCGTCCGCCGCAGCGACGCCATCATCACCATCTCGGAGTTTTCCAAGCGGGAGATCGTGGAGCTGCTGGGCGTGCCGGAGGAGAAGCTCCGCGTCGTCTACTGCGCCGCCCCTGTGCCGGCGGCTCCCGCCCCCTTTGAGGCGGTGCGGGAGAAGTTCGGCCTGCAAAAACCCTACATCCTCTTTGTGGGCAACACAGAGCCCCGCAAGAACCTGCTGCGGCTGCTGGAAGCCTACGAACAGCTGGGCGGCGATGTGCAGCTGGTGCTCACCGGCGGCAGCGGCTGGCGCTCGGAGGAGATCCGCCAAAGGGCGGCGTCTTTGCCCGGCGTGCGCCTGACGGGCTATGTGTCCGAGGCGGAGAAGGCGTCGCTTTTTGAACATGCCGCCGTCTTTGCCTACCCGTCGCTGTACGAGGGCTTCGGCATTCCCGTGCTGGAGGCCATGCGCTGCGGCACGCCGGTGGTGTGCTCCGACGCCGCGTCCATTCCGGAGGCGGCGGGCGACGCCGCCCGGTATGTGGACCCCCTGGACCCGGCCGGCATCGCCGCGGGACTGCGGGATGTGCTGGCGCATCCGGCGCTGGCCGACGAACTGCGGGAGAAGGGGTACCGGCAGGAGAAAAAATTCAGCTGGGACGCCTCGGCGCAAGCGCTGCGGGCTGTCTATGAGGAGTTGCGATAATGGAAAATACACATGCGTGCTATCCGATGGAGCTGGCCCCCGCCTACAAGGACTATCTCTGGGGCGGGAACCGTCTGGAGGAGCTGTACGGCAAAAAAAGCGGCCTGCCCGTCACGGCGGAGAGCTGGGAGCTGGCCTGTCACAGGGACGGCCGGTGCACCGTGGTCAACGGCCCCTGCGCGGGAAAGACGCTTTCGGAGGTGCTGGGGTGCGGCGATGATTTCCCGGTGCTGGTGAAGCTCATCGACGCCAAAAAGGACCTCTCCATCCAGGTGCATCCCTCCGACGCCACCGCCGACAGGGACAAGGGCGAGCACGGCAAGGCGGAGATGTGGTATGTGGTGGAGTGCCGCCCCAAAAGCGCCATCTACTACGGCTTTGCCCAGCCCATGACGCCGGAGGCGTTTACAAAAGCCGCTCAGGACGGCACCATCTGTCAGTATCTCAACCGGGTGGAGGTCCACAAGGGCGATATCTTCTTCATGCAGCCCGGCACCGTCCACGCCATCGGCGCGGGGATGCTGATCGCGGAGATCCAGCAAAGCTCCAACACCACCTTCCGCATCTACGACTATCAGCGCGTGGGCGCGGACGGAAAGCAGCGCGAGCTGCATCTGGACCGGGCCGCCGCGGTGGTGAATTATGACCCCATCGTGCCGGAGGAGTGCCGGGTGAACGCCCGGGCGCACTACCGGGGCTTTACCATGGCGGAGATGTTCTCCTGCCAGTATTTCAAGGCCTACTGTCTGGATACCCACGACCGGGCCGACCTGCAGGTGGGAGAAGGGGAGTTCCACCATCTGCTGACCGTGGAGGGCGAGGGCTTCCTTCGCTGGAACGGGAAAGCCTACCCCCTGCGGGGCGGCTCGTCCTATTATCTGCCCCAGGGGCTTGGGGCGTACGAGATCTGCGGCACCTGCCGGGTGCTTTTGACCATCGCTTGAGGAGGTACACATGAAAAGAACCGCATTGATTATGGCAGGCGGCCGGGGCGAACGCTTCTGGCCCAAGAGCCGCAAGGCCCTGCCCAAACAGTTCCTGTCCCTTACCGGGGACGGCAAGACCATGATCCAGCTCACCGTGGAGCGCATCTCCCCGCTGGTGGCCATGGAGGACATCTATATCGCCACCAACCGCGACTACAAGCATCTGGTGCTTGAGCAGCTGCCGGGCATCCCGGAGGAGAACATCCTCTGCGAGCCGGTGGGCCGCAACACGGCGCCGTGCATCGGTCTGGGCGCGGAGCACATCGCCCGGAAGTACGGCGACGCGGCCATGATCGTTCTGCCCTCCGACCACCTGATCCAGTATACCGCCATCTTCATCAACACCCTGAAAGCGGGGCTGCGGGTGGCCGAGGCGGGGGACAATCTGGTGACCATCGGCATCACCCCCGACGTGCCGGAAACCGGCTACGGCTATATCAAGTTCAACAGCGACGAGATGATGGGCGACGCCTTCGCCGTGGAACGGTTCGTGGAAAAACCCAATCTGGAAACGGCCAAACAGTACCTGGCCTCCGAGCAGTACCTGTGGAACAGCGGTATGTTCATCTGGAAGGTCAGCACCATTCTCAAAAACATGGAGGCGCTGATGCCCGACACCTACGAGGGCCTGTGCCGTATCGCCGGCGCCATCGGCACGGCGGAGCAGGATGCCGTGCTGCAAAACGAGTTCACCGCCTTCAAGTCCGAGTCCGTGGACTACGGCATCATGGAAAAGGCGGAGAACATCTGGATCCTGCCCGGCTCCTTCGGCTGGGACGACGTGGGCAGCTGGCTGGCGGTGGAGCGGTTCAACAAGGCCGACGAATTCGGCAACGTCGTTTCCGGCGACTTTGTCAGCATCGACACCAAAAACTGCATCCTGCAGGGCAAGGACAAGCTCATCGCCACCGTGGGCATCCGCGATCTCATCGTGGTGGACGCGGGGGACGCCCTCCTTATCTGCCAGAAGGACAACGCCGGCAGCATCAAGAAAGTACTGGAAATTTTGAATAGAAGTAACAGACAGGAGTATGTGTAACATGAAAAAAGCATTGATCACCGGTATCACCGGGCAGGACGGTTCCTATCTGGCAGAGCTGCTGCTGGAAAAAGGCTATGAAGTGTACGGCATCTGGCGCCGCAAGAGCTATGTGGATTACGGCAACGTGGCCCATATCAAGGACAAGATCCACTTTATCTACGCCGATATGACCGACCCCATCTCCCTCATCACCGCCATGCGCATTTCCCAGGCGGACGAGGTCTATAACCTGGCGGCCCAGAGCTTCGTGGCCACCAGCTGGGAGCAGCCCCTGGCCACCGCGGACATCGACGCCATCGGCGTGACCAACATGCTGGAGGCCATCCGCAACGTGAAGCCCGAAGCCCGCTTCTATCAGGCGTCCACCTCCGAGATGTTCGGCCTGGTGCAGGAGATCCCCCAGAAGGAAACCACCCCCTTCTATCCCAGAAGCCCCTACGGCGTCGCCAAACTGTACGGCCACTGGATCACCAAGAACTACCGCGAGAGCTACGATATGTTTGCCTGCTCCGGCATCCTCTTCAACCATGAGTCCGAGCGCCGCGGCATGGAGTTCGTCACCCGCAAGATCACCGACGCCGCCGCCCGCATCAAGCTGGGCAAGCAGGAGTATGTGGAGCTGGGCAACATGGACGCCAAGCGCGACTGGGGCCACTCCAAGGACTATGTCCGCGCCATGTGGCTGATGCTCCAGCAGGACAAGCCCGACGACTATGTGGTGGCCACGGGTGAAACCCGCACCGTCCGCGAGTTCGTGGACGCCGCCTTCCGCGCCGTCGGCATGGAGCTGGAGTTCAAGGGCGAAGGCATGGACGAGGTGGGCATCGAGAAGGCCACCGGTAAGGTGCGCGTGAAGGTGAACCCCAGGTTCTTCCGTCCCGCCGAAGTACAGCTGCTGCTGGGCTGCCCCGAAAAGGCGGAAAAGCTGCTGGGCTGGAAGCGTGAGATCGACTTCAACGAGCTGGTGTCCCGCATGGCGAAAAACGATCTGGAACTGGTGAGCAAGGAATGAAAAAAGCATTGATTATCGGCGGTGCCGGCTTTGTGGGCCAGCATCTGGCCCGGCATCTGCACGATGATCTGGGCTGGCAGACGGCTGTGACCAAGCTGCCCTTTGAGGCGCCCGCGCTGCCCTTTGCCGACGTATACGATCTGGACATTCTGGACCAGGAGGCCGTCACCGGCCTCCTGACCCGGGTGCAGCCCGACTATATCTTCCATCTGGCGGCCCAGAGCTCCGCGGCGCTGTCGTGGAAAAAGCCGGCCATGACGGTGGATATCAACATCAAGGGCGCCGTCAACGTGCTGGAGGCGGTGCGTGCCCTGCCCCGGCAGCCCCGCGTGCTGCTCATCGGCTCCAGCGAGGAGTACGGCAAGGTGTCGGAGGCGGAGTGCCCCATCACCGAAAAGCAGGAGGCCCGCCCCGGCAACATCTATGCCGCCACCAAGGTCTGTCAGGAGATGATCGGCAAGCTCTATGCCGACGCCTATCAGATGGACGTGATGGCCACCCGGTCTTTCAACCATGTGGGCCCCGGACAGGCCCCCATCTTCGTGGTGGCGGATTTCTGCAGGCAGGTGGCCGAGGTGGAAGCCGGGCAGCGCGAGCCGGTGCTGCGTG
>Ga0183095_10783_pt1 | contig 58344 bp, 62 predicted proteins | sample BioMet4_FD_130346 | JGI IMG/M metagenome (GOLD analysis project Ga0183095, IMG submission 130346) | Microbial communities from bioreactor (seeded with sewage sludge) at LBNL, California, USA - Biofuel metagenome 4 (v2) (version 3) | ecosystem: Engineered > Bioreactor > Anaerobic > Unclassified ... | reverse complement strand
GAATTGAGGTTATAAAAACTTCAAATAACCCATCAGCTAATATCTGATTACCAATTTCATTCATGTGAATGCCATCGCGAAAAATGTACGTTCCACGTCCGTTCAAACGTCCTAGTTCCAACATTTTAAGGTTAAAGTCATAAAAAGGATAATGGTTTGCTTCGGCGAATTCACGGAAGATATTTTTATACGGATCGGAGACATGGGAGAAGCCGCCGGCTTTCTGGAAAAATTCATTGAACTCAGCTCGTTTTCCATAAGGATGGAAATCTTCATACATCGGCGGCGTGGTGAAAAGTACGGTATGAATTTTTGCTGGAAGATTTTCCTGATACTGCTGTAGAATTTTTTTAAATTTTTCCGGATTAACCCAGCGTGTCGGAGTAGATGGATCCAGGTTATTCTCACATAAGTCCAGGATGACATAGTCAGGATCATGGGCAATAACATCCCTGGCAAAACGAGCCATTGCTTCTTCGGCAGAATTTCCGCCAACTCCGGCATTAACCATTTTAAATTCGAATTGTTGAAAATATTGCCGTAATTTGTGTCCGAGAATGTTTAGCCAGCGGTTTTTTTCGTCAGTCATTTCTGCCGCTGCCGTAATAGAGGCTCCGAGTCCGACAGTAGTAATAGTTTTCTTCATGGGGTGTTTCTCGCCATTCTTGTAATTTTTTAGTTTAAAAGCTTAAATAATTTTTAGTGCCGCCATGGCCGCCCCTCGCAATGGTCCGGACTCCGATTTTGTTACCTGCAATCCGGTCGCTTGTTCCAGTCCTCGCAACAAGGCGGAAAAACGATTGCCGCCGCCGCTGACCAACAGACGGCGCGGTTGTGAAATGCCGAGACGGTTAACCGTTTCGGCGAGATCGGCGATGATTTCGTTTAAGGCCTTCTGTCGCTCGCCGTCTGGAACTTGCGATTGAAACAAACGGTCGAAATCGCCGGCGGTAAATTGTTCCGTCAGCTGCCGTAACGCGTCGCCGCCGTGTTTTGCAATCGCCAGCCGGTAATAGCGTTGGCCATAATATATTCCCCGAGCGGTTTCCGGCTTTACTTTCGGTAGATCCGGAAAAATTCCATAAGCCACATAAGCAGTTCCCAAGCTCAGGTAAATGTCAGTCGCGGCAATACTTGCGCCGAAGGCTCCCGCCGTCTGATCGTTGCCCGCTGGATAAATGGGCAGGCCCGGAGGTAAACTGAAGAGATTACCGGCATCGGTTTTTGCCGCCTCATACCCAGTCTGGACCAATTGCGGCAGCTGTTCTGCCATCAGTCCACAAATGCTCAGCGCTGCCGTCCACCAGTCATGCCGCGGCAATGAATAGAAGCCGGTCATCGCCGCCATGTTATCATCGGTAACGAATTGTCCGGACAGCAGAAAAATCAGGTACGAATGCAACGGCATCAGGTAAAACGGATCTTCCGGCAGCAGTCCTGATTTTCGCAGATGCAGGAACGAGGCGATTTGCAGTCCCGGCGACGGGTCAGGGAAAGCGCAGTGTTCTTCGAACTCCGGCCTTAATGGAAACACGGACGGATTGTCGATTGAGGAATGACTGGTTGTATCCTGCCAACTGATAAATGGCGTCAGCGACCGCTGTAGCCGATTGGTCAGGCAAAACGTCTGTGCTTGTCCCGTAATCGTCACCGCGGTGATTTGCCCGGCATCAATTCCCGCTGATTTGATCGCCGCGGCAATACAGTTACAAAAGCCATTTTCGACTTCGGCGGCCAAGAGCGTAACGTCACTGTAGCGATTACTCTGATAGGCAAGGGCATGGGCACCTTCGCCCAATTGCCGGAAAGCGATATCAAAAATCCCGGATTTAAACGAAGTTGACCCCAAATCGACACTCAGGATCATTTCGCTGTGCCTCCGGTAAACCGGCGAATCATGGCACTTATGGCGGTGGTCATGCGACGGCCGGATTCCGGGGTAAACATGCTGTTGCCCGCTTCGTAGCCAACGGCTTCAGGCGTGACAGTATATCCCTGAAGTTCGCCGTTAACCAAGCTGACCGGGATAACTTGGCCGGGGAACTTCCGTTTCAAAGCCAACCCGTATTCGACGAAAATTTCGCCGGGAAATCCGGCCAGGCAGGTATCTCCGATCCGCAAAACTTGAACTTCCGCCGGATTGTATTCCTTTTGTACCTGTTGCAATTCACCGGTCTGGGCATAGCGCGCCATCGTTACTGTCTCTTCCGCCCCGAAGACAGTACATTCCGCCGTTCGGATCGGACCATGCCCGGCGTTTTCCGTCTGCAAGCGCACATAATCTTCCCGCGCCGCCTGAAGGATTCCCTCCGCTTCGTCCACGGTGGGAAAATTTCGCGGCGTCAGTTCGACAAGGGTTGTTTCTCCCCGCAATTCCACCTGGCTCCGGAACTCCGTTGTATTCAACTCGGCCACACGATGATAAACGGCATCGCCCACCAGTCGACCGATCCGTTCCGCCTCGGCAAAAGTCTGCCCCCGGACATGGTACCTTGGACTTTGATTGCCGGACGGACCGGTATGGTAAACCGTAACCAATTCCGCCCCCAACCGTTCCTGAAGGTGTAATCGGACATAACCAGGAAAATCGGCGCTGATCAAGGTGGAATCTTCATGCAATATGGTCGGATGCATGGAATAAGTCACGTCCAGTGCCATAATTTTCCCGGCAGCGACATCGCGAACGACAATGATGCCGATTTCCGGGTCGCAGGGTCCGTTCGGATCGTGCCGGTTACATCCGGCACCGACAACGGTTGCTGTTGCCGTCGCCAATTCGGCATTGCGAAGATTCGTCCCCGCATCGACCGCCGCCGCAACGACTTGTTGTTGCAGGAATGTCAGATATTCCGGGTCGACTTTGGGTACTACCGGATCGCCGCCGCAAGACAATTCATCCACAGCCACCGGTCCAGAATGAGTGTGAGAACAACTGATCATGATGCAACTGACGGCAATCCCGGTTTTTCGACTGAGTTCTTCCCGGATATCGTACGCGGTACGCGAGCTGATCATCAGGATATCCAAAGCGATAAGCAATAGTGTCGTGGTTTCGTTTTTTAAACACAATGCCGATGCCAACAGCGGATCATGAATTCCGGTGGAGTTTCTCGGTATGTGCGGATAACCGAACAAAAACATCGGTTTGAGCGGGGAAATGTCCGTGGCTGCCACTCCAACTTGAAACATTTTCAATTCTCCTTCCAGTAATTGCCGCCCAGCGGAATAGTTGTATCGGCAAAATAGTTATCGGCGACCACGCAAGGCATGGAAATTTCCAGTAACAACGCCGGTCCCAGACCGGTAAAACTATGGTACTTCCAACGTTCGATCAATAAAACTTCTCCTGGCGCCATTTCACGTTGAACCCCGTCGTAATCCATCCTCACCCGCCCTTTGACGATCAGGAAGGTTTCCAGTTTATCGCGATGCCGATGCATCGGACAAGTCTGCCGGTCAAAAACGAACAGGTATTTACCGCAATAACCGGCGGCTTTTTCGTTGGCAATCCAATATTCGATCAAGCCGATATCGAGGAATTTGCCCAGTCCGAAATCGGAAACCAGCGGGATCACCGGCGGCATGGCCACGTCCCATTTTTTTATCTGTTCCCGAAAGCGGGAAAGATGCTTTTCCGCTTCGCCGCCGTGAAGACAAAAATCCAATCCTTGCTGCAATTCATCCATGATAAAAACTCCTGATTAAACCCATTGGCCATTCGCCGGACCTTGATCTTGCGGCAATGCCGCCCCCTTCCAGGTCCGGAAAAAGTCGATGATTTTCCGGACTGCCTGTTGGGGCCGAGGATCGACGTGGGCCGGAAGTTGATCGTAAATGGCATAAACGCGTTGCCAATACTGCCGGGCCAACTGATCATAATCAGGAGCAGGACCGGAGAGCATGGCAAACATTTCGGCAAAAAACAACAGTTCCTGTCGGTAAGTTTCCGGCGTCGGGAAGAACGGGATCGTCGATGCCAACCGGTTTTCCAGGCCGCGCAAAAGCTCGGACAAGCGATTCATCCGCCGGTGAAAATCTTCTCGAGAGAGATCAATGGTGAGGTGGTTACCCCAGTCTTTGATGATCTCGAACAAGGGCAAATGTTCCACCAGTTCTTCCGTTCCCGGTCCGAAAACCTGACGATAAAACTCCCTGGCTATTTCATTATAATCGTCGTCCGGACGGATAAACGACTGCGCCGCCTCGTATAGCGACAACTGGTTAAGCTTGGGCGTCATGGTGTAACAGATACCTCCGGAATAAGGGGCGGCGTCCCGCTCCCGGCGGCGCTGTTCGAACAGGCGTTGGAATCGGTAATGCGGCAGAATCGCGTTTTCCCCTTCGGTCAGGCTGAAGTCCCAGGTCTGGATCGGATTGGCAGCCGCGATCTGCCGTGCCCATGGTCTGGCGTCCTGATCACCGTTCGGAATGCCGTCGGGATTGAACCCAAGATTGATACTGACAATGGTATCGGACGGAAAATCCGGCAAGCGTTTCAGCAGGTGGACCATCGTTTCGTCGGCACGTTTTTTGTCGAATTGCCAGGCGGTATGCTGATATGCCTGAACAAATTCACCTTTCCATCCTTCCGGTCCCTGGATGATGCCCCACCCGAAGATCGGCGGCCCCCAGGTCCCCAAGTCGATTTGGGCATGCGGCAAATGCTGTTTGACCAAGGCGGCAATTTCGTTGGCGCGATCGATAAAGGTTAAGGCGGTACAACCGTGACGCGAACAGGCGCCCGGATCACCGGGAAAGATCCCGACAATGTCCGTTCCCGGCAGGCGGGACAGCCATTCGCGCCAGAGATAACGGCATTCTTCCCATTCGCTCGGAATGCCGGGGCAAAGGGTATGCCAGTCGCTGCCGACGGTGGAAAGACTGCACAGAAACTCTACTTTGAGGTTATGCCGGTGCGCTTGTTCGGTAATAAAATTTATTTGCCGCGTAAATTTCCGTCCAAACTCACCGGTTACCCCTTCGCGGCAGAATAGCCGAGGCGTCAACCAGTATTGAAAGACGTTATATCCGAATGCCTCCAGCATTTCGATCAATGCCGTCCAGTCGCGGTCAGACCAGCAATAAGGCAACCCGGCATGCGTCATATTCGGGTTATAGGCATTGAGCAGATGCTCGGCAAAATTGTTGTAATAAACCCGTCTTTGTCCAAAAACATTGTTCATGTTTACTCCTTGTAATTAAATAAGTTCAAACAATTAAAAATGATAAAAAAGCTTAAGGATCAAAAGGTAGAGAACTTTCCCGATGAACGATGGAAAAATCGATCCAGGTGGCATCCGGTTTTGCGGGACGTCCGGCCAGTTGATCCAGCAGTCTTTGCGCCACCGCGCCGCCGACGGCATGTTCATCGTAATCGGCATAGGAATAGCAAGGCGACAGCAGATCGACCAGCTGGGAAACATAATCATAACAGATAAAACGAAAATCTTCCGGCACCCGGAGTTGCAGTTCGCGAATTGCCAGATAGATTTCATATAAGGCCTCGCTCCCGGCAACCAGCGCGGCACGAGGAGCTTCCCCATCGGTAAGGAATGCCCGGATTTCCCGTCGCCACCACTCCTGTTGACCCGGCTGAAGACAGAGACAACTGCCGCTTATTCCCTTGGCCTGGCTCACGGCTTGGCGGAAACCGTTGACGCGTTTGATGATGACACTCTCGGAATAGGAAGAAATCAACGCCACGCCACGCGCGCCTTGGACAATAAAGCGTTCGATGGTCGCGGCGGTAAATTCCTGATGTCGGACTCGAATGGAGCGGTCGGCAAAATCGTCATACGACGAATCGAAAAGCACAAAGGGATATTGTGCCGCCAGTAACCGGGTGAACAGCGGGTAATCGTTCAACAGCATATTGGGATAAACCACCAGCCCCGCGCAATCCCGACGGCCGGTATTGATCGCCAGAATTTCTTCGTCAATACTGTCCCATTGATAGGAATATTTCAATACCCGATACCCGTTCTTGGACAACTGTTTTTGAATTCCGTCCAGCAGGACATGCCACCTGGAATAACCGGGAAAAACAATCCCGATAAACTCCTTGTTCGGCGACGGTTGCGTGGTCAGTTTAATGAACGAACCTTTGCGTTGAATCCGCTCGATCAAATTTTCTTCCGCCAGGATGTTCAGCGCTTTTTTTACCGTCATCTGGCTGGCGCCGTATTGCCGGCACAGTTCGTCCAATTCCGGCAATTTCAGTTTGCCGTCATGCCGCCAGACGACCAAATCGCGCCGGATTTTTCCGGCAATCGCCTGATAAACCGGCAGATCGGCTTCCGCATGACGCATTATATTTTTCTTTCCCGGCATAAATCAATACCTATCTTTTAACTATCTTAATAAGATAAATGAAATATCAAAAATTGCAAGTCCTCCCTTGGATTCCATATAAAAATCTTTACACATAATTTAAAATATTATTGGAGATGATTGATCTTGTCACTATGATATTAAACTGAACTTTTCCTGTTTTTTTGAATTCATCTACCGAACCGCCGCCTAATTTTGTGGCCAGTTCGCCGTTGTTTTGTCCGCCGGGAAGAACTCTGCAAAAAATCTTTCGATTTTTTTGGGGGTCTGCTTGGAATGGGTCCCCGCCGGACTGAAATACCATTTCTTCATGACGAATGCCGTTTATCCGCCGCGCACTGTGCTAACTCCTTTTACCTCATTTTTGCCGAAAAATCAAGCATTTACTCGTGCCGAGCCGTTTTCATTGTCGAGGATAGACGATGGCATCCGGCAGGCAATTGTAATTCCTCTTCATCTACCAGTTGAACTATTGCCGTTGAACCCGGCGGAACAGTAATTTCATAATCAATGGCTTGACTGCTGCGTTGCCAGCACACTTTAATCCGGCCGCGCGGTGAATCGTATTCGACTTTGGCAAAAGTCAATGAACCGCCGGGACGCGGCGCAATCAAAACGCGACGGAATCCCGGCTCATCTTCGCAAGGACGTATGCCGCCGATGGTACTGTAAAACCAATCAACTACCGCCCCGTAGGCATAGTGATTAAAAGAGTTCATTTCCGGATCGCCAAAGCCATTTTCACCGCTCCAACCGTTCCAGCGTTCCCAGATGGTGGTCGCTCCCTGCGTCACCGGGTAGAGCCAGGACGGATAAGTGGTCTGTTCCAACAGCGCATAGCAGTGATCAATCGCTATGAAAGTCAGGATCGGAAGCCGGTTTTCGAAATGGAAAGCCATATTCTGCGCCTGGGCGACGTCTCGTTTGCCACCAACACCTTCGAACTGTATTTGGAATTTGGACAACAAATCAAAGCACGGAGCGCAGCAGCACAGACGTTCATTGTCCAGCTCAGTCCCGGGGGCAGCGGTTACCTGCCCAGTGCCCGAGCCGAACAGTTGGGCGGCTACGGCGGCATGATCATCAACGGAGTGGTTTATTTGGAAGACGTCTTGCGCCGCATCAACGGCCTCCCGAAATCCCGACTCCACGAACTTGCCCCCGGCAACTGAGGCAAGGCCGACTCATATTACAACTGATCTGCTTTACGACTTCCCGTCCAGACATGTATCAGCAATGACGCTTGCCCATGTGCCGGGCTTGACGGACAGATGATCAAACCGTATTCGCAGGATGAAGACGGCGAGATTTTAGAAGTGTCACTCCTCGGCGGACTACTGCACGGTTACCGGCGAGAAAAGCTCGCCACGTGAGCGTGAGGAATTTATGTACCCCCCATAGTGGCGCGGATTTTTCAAGTTCGAAAAGGCTGATGAAGCCTAAAAATGTCAGCACGCTCAAAAGGAAATTTGCGAGCTCAAAATAGTATAAAAACACTTCCAGCCCACGCAAAAAATAAAACGCTATTCCGGAAGTATATGAACTTATGATTGAACAACATATGGCATGTTTTCAAAACAGAGAGCGTTTAGTTTTAATCGTGCACCCACCGCCATTTTTTTATCCTACCCTAGATTCTACCGAAAAAGTTAATCTTGGTCGATTTTTGCTAAAACACGTTGGCGCATGGGTATTTACGCATTGAAAAAGACTGTGCATCCGGCACACTCAGAATCGTCTGAGTACGTATAATTCTCGTAAATCGTCCGGAAAATTCTGACGATTCTGAGTATTCCCGGCTCTTCCGAAAAACGAGGTAGAGTTGTTTTTGAGGTCAGAGACTTATTCTACCTTACCGAGCAGTTCGAATCCCGACCGTTCGATTTTCAGAACGTCATTTTTTTGCTCCAACAAGGTATAGTTGCCGATTTTTTGAGTTCAGCAACTATACCTTGGTTTGGGACGCACATCCAATGTACCGAGGGTTCGCATCTCTCATGGTGTTCGCTTTTATTGGCGTCCCCAGAACAAGGTAAAATTGTAAGTTGTTGATATTCAACATCACTTCCTTACCTTGCTCGACATAAACCGGCGGCGTTAAAAAAGTGGAGCCCAATCGGGAAACCGTCCCCCTGCCGTATCAAGAAAATATTCACACACCCGGAAGAGTCATTCAGGTAATTTCATCCGCAGTATCTCATCTTCATTGAGAATAAACAGTTTGTTGAGTCAATAGCCGTTAACTCGATCTGAACCAACATGTTGAGATAGGCTTTTTTCGAGTTTTGTCCGCTAAGTGAAAGTTCTACGTAATGCGACTTCGTTTTTACATTCCACAAGTTCTTTGTCGAGCATGGCGCTGGCTCGAAGATGTCCGTCTTCCATTTCCAAGGCCCGGTCGAAGACATCCAGGGCGCGATGATCATGTGTCACCACCAGCACCCCGGTGTTTTGTTCATGTGCGACATTGCGGAACAGCTCCATAACTTGGCGACCGCGAACGCTGTCCAGCGCGGCAGTCGGTTCGTCAGCCAGCAACAGACTCGGACGATTGACCATGGCACGGGCCACCGCAACACGCTGTTGTTGTCCGCCAGACAACTTTGACGGCAGGTGTTCAGCCCTGTCGGCGACGCCCAGGTAATCCAGTAGTTCCATTGCCCGTTTTTGCGCTTCCCTCGGCGTGGCATCATTAACTTCCATCGCCAGTTGCACGTTTTCCAATGCCGTAAGAAAAGGAATCAAATTGGCGTTCTGGAAAACGAATCCCAGATGGCAACGTCGGAAACTCCTGGAATCGACCAGTAGACGTCCGTCAAAAACTACCTTTCCGCCGATGACAATTCTACCAGAATCCGGCGGACGAATCAAACCTAACACGGTCAATAAAGTAGTTTTACCGGCACCGCTGGGACCCAGTAGAGCAACCACTTCTCCCTTTGAAATACTCAAAGATACTTCGCGGAGCGCAATGACTTCAGTATTGCCGCTACCGTAAATTTTTGTCAATCCGGCGGCTTCCACTACCGGCATCGCGATATTGTTCATGACAGCACCTCACCCGCATCGACTCGCAGCGCTTTGACGATGCCCAATAAACTGGCCAACACGGAAATCACCAGCACCACGATCGCCAGTTGCAGCAAGTCATCCGGCATAATAACTACTCGTCGAGGGAAATGTGGGAATACCCATTGTCCGATAAAATAAGCGATGCCGAAGCCAAGTCCGCCCAACATTAACGCCTGTTGCAGAATTAAACCGAGAATTATTCGATTTCTTGCCCCCATGAGTTTAAGCATAGCAATGTCGTGAATTTTATCGAGCGTCAAGGTGTAGAGAATCAAAGCCATGATTACAGCGGACACTATAATGAGTAGAATCCGGAACAATCCGAGCTGACGACGGGCCTTGTCGACCATCCCTCTCAATAATAATTCTTTCTGTCCGTCATGAGTATAAACGGAAACATCGGGCCACGCGGTGATTTTTGCCGCGACGATTGCCGGGTCATAGCCGGGGGCAACATTTACCAGCACGGCGCTGACCATGGATGGCCCGATCGCCGGGATCCCGGAGGAATTTCCCGCCGCGCGATCGGCCATTTGCGGATTGGTACTGCCAAGATCGATAGCATGTAACCGGTTGACCCGAGCTGTACGTTCGTTGCGAATAACTTCTCCGGGCTGGTCAAACTGTACCGATTGGGCATCGGAACGCGTTAAAAATGCCATTGCGTCACCGGCGGAGGAATTCATGCCGCGGGTAACGCCGACTACGGTATAGATATTTTTACCGAGCGGAATTTGGTCGCCTAATATCAGTCCGGACGATTTATCCGCGACCATTTCGTAATGCGCCTGACCCAGCGTTCTACCTGCGATCAGCGGCAGCCATTGGCCTTTGTCGGCAGGCCAAGACAATCCTTGAACCGTAAGGCGTAACGGTTTGCCGCGATACTCTCGCTGGATAGTGTGGGAAATAAAACTGTTGGCTTTGATTACGCAGGGAACAGCCAGCACCCGGTCTTCCACATTACGCGGCAGGCGGGATATTTCTGCAAATGGGCCGCGAGTTCCTTTTTGCACAACCCATAAATCGGCGTTCACCCGGTCAACCAGCAAGGTTGCTTCCTGCACCAGCCCACGATAAATGCCGCCCATGCCCATGACCAGCATCAGCAACAGTCCGATACCGACAGTGGTCAGAACGAACCGCCCAAAGTTATGCTTGATATCTTTAGCTGCCAGGTTCATGGCTTGACATACCTCACGTCGCGACCGTCGCGCGGCAATTCTGATCCCGGCAACGCACCGATTACCGTATCGTCTGCCGTTAAACCTTCGGTCACTTCCACATTATCTTTGCCGCGCAATCCCAAGGTGACTTTTCGCCATTGCGCCTTGCCGCCGTTATTAACCGTCACTCCTGACTTGCCATCACGCCAGACAATAAAACGCTGCGGCACGAAAAGAACACCGTCGCGCCGTCCGGTTTCAATGTATACTTCCGCCCGTTGCCCGACGGCCCATTGCTTGGGTAATTGAAGGACATCGACATCAACCAGGAATTCCCTAGTTTCCCGGTCGGTCTCCACGCCGAGACGTGCAACCTTACCCTGAATTATTTTATCCGCGCCGGAACGAAACGCGATCCGAGCTGGTTGACCGGCGGTTAACAGGTTCATCGCCGTTTCATCCACCCAGGCGGAAATCCAAAGTTGAGCTGTAGAAACAACATCAAGAATAGAACTGCCTGGAACTACCACATCACCTGGATTGCGGTTGCGGCGGACGACCAACGCATTGAACGGAGCGAAAATTTTGGTATCCATCAACCGCGCCTCGTAAAAACGCAAAGATGCTTCCCCTTTGTCGGCAGCGCGTTCCGCTTCGATTTTGGCGGCCAGAGTCTTGGACAGATTTGCTTCGGCAACGTCGCGCAATTCCGTGGCCTGTTCCATTTCATTTTGAGCGACCACATGACTTTTTCGCAAGGTAGTGATGCGCTCGAAGTTTTCCCGCGCTTTAATTGCTGATGCCTTGGCCCCGGCAATTTCCGATTCAATCCGATTTATCGTTGCGCAGGCTGCCGCTAGATCGGCTTTGGCAACCTCTACCTGATGCCGAAAATCGGTATCATCCAGTCGGGCCATCAACTGACCTTTGGTTACACGGTCGTTCTGATCGACCAATACTTCGACCAACAATCCGGAAATCTTCGGACTGATGTCCGCGCGTACTCTGGCCTCTAAGGTTCCGGTTCCCATTACTTCGTTGACAACAGTCCCTTGGGTCACCTTATATGCTGCAACTTTGACCGGTGAAAACCGTAACCAGTAGACGATGCCACCGACAACGATTACCAGCAGCAGCAATTTGATTCCGAACCTGATCCGTTTCCCGGTAATAAACGATGCCATAAAAATCCCCTTGTTGGAAACAATAAGACAATATCAGAAATATCCCAAATCCAACAGACATTGGATTTCAGTTTAATGCTATTTCTATTTATGGATATGGATAGATTTTAAGATATTATCTTGGTCTCAAAAATTTATGTTTTTTTGTGTTTGGCCTTTTACATATTATGCGTGTGGAATGAAAGATTGAAAAGATTATCTGCCACTTTCCGAGGCTTTTGATTTTACATCCGTTTGAGCCCCGGCAGCACCTGCCTTGTCCAGCCTGACTGCATTGGGGTAAATGGCAGGATGACATAGCTCGCCTTTTCTTTGTTCATGAAAACATTGTGCATGGGACATTTCGAGAATAGATGGGGGCCCAGTCCGTAAACGCAGCAGATTTCCTGTTTCCTTGCGCCATTGATTCCATTGCTCAGGAGTAAGAACGTTCCTGACCTCAATCATGTTCCGCACGCAAGAATATGAAAGCTCTGACCATGCTTGGGCATTTTGTTTGATTTGTTCTGACACCCTTGGTAAATCTACATCACTAGCATCCAGCAGTTTACATAGTTCAAGACGTGCATTGCGTGAATTGGCTTCCATATCTTTTCTTTTCTGAGCGCTATCATCCGCCAGATGTTTCAGGGATTTTACCTGTGCCTCACTTAATTTTAGCTGTTTTGCTCGTGCCAGTAAATCTTCATAGAGGTATGCGCAACCTTCTTGTTCCCCCATATAGCGCGAACAATTCGCTATTTTGTCACACGCTCCATTATTATTTTGATCCACAAACATCCGTTCTTCTTGTTTCAATGCGTAGGCATTAGTTTGCGTATTCTGCTTTTCTGCCGGCGCTTGAGCACTGACATCTACCGGCCATAAGCCTGAAATTATTGTAACTATCCCCAGTAACACCCCCCAAAATGATTTTTTCATTCAGAACGTTCTCCCTTTTTAATGTTTAATAACTTATTATAGTATAGTTCTCATAAGCTTTCTTGTCATTGTACTTTAATCTGAAAGCCTTTTAAGGCGGAGGACTAGAAGACTTCCAGCAACAAATAAGATCGCGCTATATGTGAACGCAATTCCCGTTCCCATGGCTGCCCATATAAAACCGACCGCCAGACTTGACACAAAATCCCCGATTCCATTTACCGTGGCCAAGGTACCGAACGCCATGCCGTGGTGCTTTTCCTCGACCAGTTCGGCGCAGAGAGAATCTTCAAGCGTTTCTTCTGCCGCCACATAAATGCCGCCAATCACAAATATACCAATCAATGTCCAAACATTTATAGGCAGCAAAATAACGATAAGCGTCATAACCGCACCAAGCATATAACCGATTGCCAGCAGCGGACCTTTGGGAAAACGATCCGCCAAAAGACCCGTAATCATTGAAAAAGCAGCGTAGAAAATATTATGTAAAACATACAGTCCGGCAGCGATCCCCGCCGCTTTCGCCAGTCCGAACTCAGGTGCAAGTTTTTGTGTCGCAAGCAATATTAACAGGGTATGAGCAAAGTCTCCTATGCCAAACAGACCAACGGCCACAAGGAATACTTTGAATTTTCGAGGTAAAACACGTATACTCTCGCCAAAGGAAATGTGTGGGACCTCTTTCCGGTCTTTCTCCTTGACCAGAAACACAATCGCCCCCACGGCGGCGAGACTGGGAATCAGCGTCAATGCGAATATTATCGGATAACTACCGTGAAATGCACCTATCAGGAAAAAAGCGGTGACTGGACCGACGATAGCACCCATGGTATCCATCATTCGCTCAAAACCAAACGCTTTTCCATATGTTTCCCGTGTCACGGAACCGGCAAGAAGCGCTTTTCTGACCGGCGTCCTAACACCGCGTCCCAGCCATGCGAATGATCTCGCCAAAAGCACGTGCCAAGCGCTTGAGGCAAGCCCGAATGAAGCCGTACCGAGTGCAGTGATAATATAACCAATAACGGCCACCGGTTTTCGCCGCTTAAGGCGGTCTGTGTAATATCCGCTCCCCATTTTTGCTAAACTTGACAAGCCGTCAGAGACACCCTCGATCAGACCCAACCATGCCGCTGATACCCCCATCGTCGCCAGAAAAGCAGGCAGAAGAGTCGTGGCGATTTCATGTGACCAATCGCTGAGAAGTGATGCTAATCCGATCCCGAGAACCGTCCCGTTAAGCCATTTTCCTTTGAACACCATTTCCACAAATCCTTACATAAATATCATTTTAGATTTTCTTATAATGTATTTTACCTGTCGGTTCCTTGTCTCATATCCAACGCCCCAGAAACAGACCAAGGAAAAACATGATCAGTCCCACGGCCAGACCACCTAACGAATTAACCAGACACAAAACCCATTGCGCATCGGCCAGCATGTTGCCGGTTTCGGCGGTAAAGGTGGAGAAGGTCGTAAACGCGCCCATGAACCCGGTCAGGATCAATAACCTGGCATCGTTGCCGATTACCATCCGTTCCATCGCCAACGCCCAGACCAGCCCGAATAGAAAACAACCAATGCTGTTGACGATCAGCGTGCCCCACGGGAACAACGCCCCGGCATGGCGTTGAACCAATCCGGAGAGCCAGTATCGCGCCAAAGTGCCCAAGGCACCTGCTATCGACAAACACAAAATCCGTTGCCAAACATTCATTCTTACTGCATCCCAAGTTACTGCAAGTTTCACTGACCGTCTTTGCCGGTCACCAATTTAACCGTGCGAAGCCAACTGTCCCGCTCGGAACCGAATGGATCACCCTGACAGTGATAATCGCTTTTACGCATGAATTCCTTTACTTCCGACTCCAGTTTCAACCACTTTTCTCGATGAAGGCCAAGAACGTAATGTCGCTGTTCATGGTTTTTACCGATGACCTTCAGCGCTTGGCGCAGATGCGGCAGGCACAATCCCGGACTCTGTTCCAAGGCACGACACATCTCGATATCGCCCAGGCATTCCAGCAAGGTAATAATTCGTCCACGTGAACACGTTTGTTCGTGACAACAGGCTGGACAGATTGCAGTATGCGTCCAGGCGTCACCGCCATTCCGGGAAAATATACCGAAACTTCTATTGTCTTCAGTATCAATAAATTTCAACACTGCTTTGATTTGATCCATATAAAGAATGGCAGTACCCAACCCGTCGCCAAATTGCAGCAGCGCGCCGGCATGACGGCCACAGAATCCGCCGGATTTCATCAGGCAACTCCGTAATTCGCCGTCATTAACGTTTTCATAAAGTAAGCTATCCAGATATTGATGAGAATCGTGTTGTTCCGCTTCGCACATGAAACAACCTTTCGCCTGTCTGATAATATCCAACAGGTTATAATAGTCCATGTGTTTTTCATATTTTGGCGGATTCATTTTGGAGTATTATCTTACCTCAAACAGAGCTGTAAAATGGTGTCGCGTCCGACCAGCCCGATGAAACGCCCCGCCGTGTCCGTCACCGGCAATTGCTTGATCTTAAACTCTGTCATCAGCTTGATGGCTTCGTCGATAGCAGCGTTTTCGTTGACGGTGACGACTTCCTTTCTCATTAATTCTCCAGCCGTGCGCATTCCCGCCAGTTTAACCCAGTCGCGATGCCGCTTGCCCATCTCGGTGAAGGTAAAACGACCGGCCAAGTGATCCCACCAACTTACATGATGATGAAAAAGTCCGAACAAGTCTCGATCCGAGATGATGCCAAGCAGGCAGTTGTCTCCGGACACCACTGCCACTTTGCGAATGTCGTTGGCATCAACCACTTTCATTACATCTTCCAACGGGGTATTGGGAGTAACCGTATGCATGTCCATCCGCATTACTTCTTTGACTTTGCGGACGGCATGAGTCCTTTCTTTTTCCTTGGCGCTGTCGTCGGTATGAGTCGTTATGACTCTAAAAATATCCAGTCTAGCCAAGGCTCCGCAAAGAGTACCCGCGTCATCGATTACCGGCAGACACTTAAAATCTCTTTTAAGCATCAGTTCAACCGCTTCGGCCAGTTGCGAATGTTCTCTGACAACACAAACCGGCCTGGACATGATTTCGCCGACGGTTTTCCCCTCCAGTGGTTGTAACGCGGACGGCCATTGTTCCGGCCCCAGCAATGCCAGCAAATCAAGCCGAAGCGGCAACCCACGTTCCAGCAAATCATCCTGCGATACCATACCGACCGGGCGATTTTGGGCATCGACTACCGGCAAGGCCTTGAACTTTTCCCGTAACAAGATGTTTGCCGCTTCCGTCAACGCGGTTTCCGGGTGTACGGAACGCGGAGATGTACTCATGACGTCGCAGACCAGCAGATGGCTCGGCAACAGCCGCCCGTCGGCTTTATGGCTCAATACGTTTAATTCGGAGACGGCGATGATGCCGTCCGGCAGCAGTTCCATCAGCCTATTCGTGACTTTTTCCGCTTCGGCGTTCGGTACAATGATTTCGATCTTGACCGGCGCGTTGTAAGAAAGAATCTCCATCCGGTCGGAACTGGTTTCCCCGTTCTCGTAACATCCGGCCTGACAACGGGAAACCTGACAACGAGCGGCAATCCGCAGACCGCGAATCGCATCGACAATCGCCAAGGTCGCCGGATGGCCTTGGCAACGCGCGCTTTCGCTGGTATAGATTTGAATAAGTTGATACTTTAACATAATGCTTATCCCATTGAAATTGAGTTATGCTACCGAACAATATATACTCCGCATGGCGCGTAGCTGAGTACGCGTTTGGAAATCGAACCCAGCAGCCAGCTGACCATCATGCTGCGGCCGCGATGGCCCATGACAATCAAGTCAACGGCATTATCACCGGCAAAACGAATAATCTGTTCCGCCGGATGGCCGACTTTGACGGCGAAATCCACTTTGACCGGCTGATCCTTGGCCTGATTCCGAAGTTTACTGAACTGCTTGTCATAATATTCCTTGGCATTCTCCAACACGGCCTTGGTATCGACCAGTTCCGGCGGATCGGGCGGCGTTGCCACCGACAGCACCGTCAAGGAAGCATTATACTTATGCGCTAAATCAAGTCCGATTTCAAAGGCTTGCTTGGCCGGATCGGAACCGTCGTAGGCCACCAGAATTTTTTGCATTGCAACCATGGTTTCATCCTCCTCTATTTTGCGCCTTCGGGGTTGTTATCCAATCTGACCTCAGTCGAAATGGTTGACTTATTCACTGCCTGTTGTTGCCGTTGCCGCAACAAATGACGCGGCATGTAGAAAGCGTTGGCAATCATCGTCGGCACGACGGCACTGACAATTACCGCTGCCACCAGGTATGAATATTGAGCCCGGTCAATTACTCCGTGCATCAGTCCGAACAGTGAGGCAATGCTTCCGAACGTCAAGCCGGTAGACATCAACAACGTGGTATAGATACTTTCCATCCGGGAATGCAAGGGTTTGCGGCTTTTGCGGTTGAAAAACATACTCACCGGCAGCACGGCAACAAACTTAAACGCTACCTTGGATACCAACAGCACCACGAAAACCAGCGGAGCTGCCAATAATGCCGGGAAAGATACCAGCGAGCCCGCCCGAATAAAGTAAAACGGCGTCAGCAGGCCGAAAGTTAAAGTTCGCAGGCGTCGTATCAGGACATGATCCTTTCCAACCGTCCCTGCCAGTACCATTCCGACCAGATAGGCTGGCAACACCGCTTCACTGCCCGCCCATAACGCCAACCCGCCCAGTCCGAACAAGAACAGCATGATATACTTAGCTTCGAGTTCCGACGGACGCCCACCGTAACGCTTGAAAAACTTAGACGTTATCCATGGCAACATGACCGCAGCGACAACCAGCACGCCGACAAATACCAGGCTCTTCCAGGTAAACGGCGAGAAGATCAAGCCCAAGGCGACTACCGTGCCTAAATCGGTAACGAAACATGCCGCCAGCAAAGTTTTACCGTAATTGGTTTCGTTTAGGCCCAGCTCCAGCATTACGGCGTAAACCACTGCGACTGAGGTCGTGGACATGGCAACTCCAGCCAACAGACTGGCCATCAACGTCCAATGCAACCACCAGTACGCAATGACGGCGCAACCGACAAACGGAGCCAGAAAACTGGCAAACCCGATCAGGGACGCCTCTTTCCATTTCTGCTTGAAAACAACCGGGTCCAGTTCCGCTCCGGCCAGGAAGGTCAACAGAATCGCGCCGGTACCGGATAAAAATTTGATCCACGACTCGTTAACTCCCAGATCGATCCCCAGTATGGCTCCTCCCAACACGGCTCCGATCAGCAGTTGCGCAACCGCGCCGACGACTATTTCGGACAAGGCCGTTGCCAGTTTGAACCAGATTGACAAAAACGTAGCCGCCAAAGCCAACCCCATCCACATGGCAGCCAGCAACCAGGTCTCAGTCATAGTACACCTCTTTCGTCCCGGATTCCGTCTTGCAACGGAACCGGGATCAATTAACTTATAAAAACATTCTCGGTCCTAACGCAGAAACGGATTGGCAAACTTGGCCGCTTTACCGAGTTCAGTTTCGATTTCCATCAACCGGTTGTATTTGGCGATACGTTCGCTGCGACAGGCGGAACCGGTCTTGATCTGACCGCCACCCATGGCTACCGCGAAGTCGGCCATGAACGCGTCTTCGGTTTCGCCGCTACGGTGGGAAATCACATAGCCCCATCCGGCTTTTCGGCACATTTCGATGGTTTCAATAGTTTCGGTAACCGTCCCGATTTGGTTCAACTTAATCAACACGGCATTGGTCGATTTTTCCTTAATGCCGCGCGCCACGAATTTGGTATTGGTGACGTAGAGATCGTCGCCGACGATCTGGATTTTATCGCCCAGCGCGGCGGTGTGCTCCTTGAACCCGGCCCAGTCATTTTCCGCCAGACCGTCTTCCAAGGAAACAATCGGGTATTTCTTGATCCATTTCTTGTACAGTTCAGTCATCTGAGCGCTGGTCTTGCTGCCGCCGCCGGATTTTGTCAACTGATATTTGCCTTTCTCATAGAAGGAACTGGAGGCAGGATCCAGCGCAATGGCCACATCCTTGCCTGGCTTGTATCCGGCAGCAGTGATGGCTTCGACAATCAGTTCGCAGGCTTCGTCATTGCTCTTCAGGTTCGGCGCAAAACCGCCTTCGTCGCCGACGCTGGTCGCATATTTCTTCCCGGCCATGATTTTCTTCAGCGCATGGAAGGTTTCCGCACCATAACGCAAGGCTTCGGCAAAACTCAGCGCGCCAATCGGCATTACCATGAATTCCTGAAAATCCACACTGTTGTCGGCATGTTTGCCGCCGTTGAGAATGTTCATCATCGGAACCGGTAGAATCACCGCTCCGGCACCGCCGAGATAGGCATACAACGGCAGATCGGCCGCCTGCGCCGCCGCTCTCGCCACCGCCATCGAGACGCCCAGAATCGCATTGGCTCCGAGCTTCCCTTTGTTTTCCGTACCGTCGAGCGCAATCATTAGACGGTCAATTTCCGACTGGCGCGCCGGATTCATTCCGATCAGCTTCGGGGCAATGGTTTTATTGACGTTAGCTACCGCTTTCAATACGCCTTTGCCGGAGTAACGTTTTTTGTCGCCGTCGCGCAACTCCACCGCTTCGTTTTCTCCGGTGGAAGCGCCGGACGGAACCGAGGCCGAAACTTTGATCCCACTATCCAGTTCGCAGAAGACCCGGACGGTGGGATTACCGCGCGAGTCGAGAATTTCCATGGCGTTGATCGATTTGATAGATGCTTTGCTCATCGTTTTCTCCTGATTGATGTAGATATTCATATTGCTTCAGCCGGGGTAACCGTGCTGTTCCGACCAATTAAAGATTCTACTTCCGTTAATGCCTCCGCCAACTCATGGCAGTTGGAATTGTTTGCCGCAGTCAATCTGGTAACTTCATTAAGTTCGCTCCGCATGAATTGAACGGCCTCTTGAGCCAGTTGAGCAATTGATTTGCCTGCCGCTTCAGTCCATTGGTTGGCCAGTCGATAAAGATTCTTTTCCGCTTCCCACGACAGTCGCCGGGACAAGTGACGATTTATCGGCCCGCGCAATAGCCACATGGGGGTCAGATAGCCGATCAGATCGACCGGAATATCGAAAATTCGTCCGATTTGAACGTCCGGTTCTTCCGGCGGGCGGATTTCGGCGGTAAAGGTCGTCCCGGCAAACGGGATTCCCAATACCGATTCGACATGCTTGGACAACCGACTTTGAAAAGCGGTGACAACGCTGTTAATTCCAGACTGAGCGTCCCGGAGTATGGCTTCGAATCTGGTTCCCGCATGGTGAGAAATCGCGTCCAGCGCCTGTTTCAATTCATCGGTGAGCCATTTCACGTACCACGCCAGCAAGCGACATAACCCCTCGCGATGCTCCGACAAACAATCGGCCAGACGTATTTTCAAGGAGTCGGCAATACTGCTTTGAAACGATAACAGGTATTCTTCCGCAGCCACGCGGAAACGCTGTCTCAGATCGGCAACAAACAGCGCAACATGATGTTCAATCGACCGGGAGCTTTCCGCCTCGCTATGCAACAACGTCTGTAACTCGTTTTTCGCCGAATCCTGGGCTTGCGCCGAAGTCAGCGCCAGACGAAGATATTCGGCACAGTCATTAGCAAGCGTATCCAGCTTATAACGTAAAATCGAGGCCTTCCCGGCACTTTCGTGCGTGGCGACGCGTTCCAGAAAAATATGTCGAAAATACTGAGCCATCTGCTCAAAACCGGGCCGGATGGAATACCCATATGTTTCAATTTCGGCATGCAGGGTTTCACTCACCTGAACTTTTATGAATTCCATAATCTTCTTCAATTCTTCCGGCGTGACTAAATCCGCTTTGGTAATCAGGAGGGCGATTTCCGGAGTATGCTTTCGCAGTTCGCTCAGCAGATGAATATCCTGTTCCGACAACGGCTGCGTACTGCCGATAGTAAAAATCGCCGCGCCAACCTGCGGCATCCAGGCCATTGTCGTCCGGGTATTGTGCTCGAATATGCTGTCCGTGCCGGGCGTATCGACGAAACGGATATTATGGGATTCCTCGCGACTTTGCCATTCCAAATCAACCCGTTCCACCTGTTTACAATTGTTAGGGTTTTCCTGCTCGGTTATATAAGCACCGATTTCCCTAAACGGAATCGTCTGTTGTTCGCCTTCCTGAAAATAGACGACCGCTCCATCGGACTTTCCTGCTCGTAAACTGGTGATTACGGAAGTTACGGGAATTACATCAACTGGTAATAAATTCCGTCCGATGAGATGATTCAGCAGAGAACTCTTTCCCGCCTTGAAGCGACCCAGTACGACGATATCAAGCGCTGTATTGCATTCGATCAGCCGTTCGCAGGCGGTCAATTGCGGAGACAACGACTGTAACTGAAATAAGACGCAAATGCGACTTAACCGCGCTAATTGTGCGTTTGGGGATCGTGGCGTCCCATCCCTGCCGGTAAAGCCTAATTCGTCTCCGGCGGTCTGGCTAAGTGAACTGTTCATTTTTCCTCCTGCAAGCGATTACTTCTCTCTCTGCCGAGAGATCGTTACTTCGTTTGTAGGAGTCATCAGCCCACCGGGGCGGTTATAAGGGAGGACTCCATCCCCTGTTACTGATGTAAGTAAACATACTTCCGCTTATGTTTTTTGCAACTTGACTTACGTAATCGTAATAGAGATGATTAGTAAATCAAATTCATGTTGTTCTGTCGCATTTTAAATCCTTATCTTTAAATTTGCAAATAACGGAATTGCTTGCAAATTAAGCTTGCCGATAATTCAACCCGAGGAACTCAAATATGCCTGATCTAAAAAACGCTTTCACCTGTGAAATTCGCCGTCTCGCCAAGAAAGAAGTAAAAGCAGCGTTACAAGCATTCCATGGTCAAGTTTCCGCGCAACGCAAAACCCTGGTAGAATTGAAGGCCAGGGTCAACGCGCTGGAAAAACGTATTCCGACAGCTCCCAAGCCGGCAAAAGATATTATTCCAGTTTCGGGTAAAACCGTCCGCATGTCGCCGCAATGGATTATCAAGATCCGGCAGAAACTGGGGCTGACGCAGGGGCAATTGGCCGTGCTGTTGGGATCAAACAATTTTTCGGTCAGTCATTGGGAACTGGGCAAGACCACGCCGCGTGACGCGTTTAAACGCAAAATCGCCGCCTTGCGCGGTATTGGCAAGCGTGAGCTGAAACAGTTACTGGAAGAAAAAGGTTTTGTTGCGGTAGAGGGTAAGGTGAAGGTTGCAAAAACAGTTGTTGAACCCAATGCCAAAAAGGTTCCGGTAAAAATCAAAGCTGCTCTTGCCAAGAAATCCGAAGTCAAATCAGTACCGGCAGGGAAAAAGCAGATCAAAGCCAATCCTGCATCCAAACCGGTGAAAACGTCGGCGACCGTTAAGCCGGTACCGAAAGTTGCCACATCCAAGGCGAGTGCAAAGACCGTCACGATTGTGGCCCCGAAAAGCGTCGCCACACGGAAAAGCAAGGCGAAGCCGGTTTCGATAAAAGCTGAACCGCCGGTCATTGCAAAGACTCCCGAACTTGAGCTTAAGCCTGCTGCTCCGGTAAAGACCCCGGGCAAGGCGAAAAAGGCAGCCGTCAAACCGGTAAAGAAGGAAATCGCAGTACCAGGCAAAGTCGAAACTCAGGTTACGAAGGCGGAATCCGTGCCGGCAAAAGCATAACAAGGGGTTAATAGCTGACTTGCATTGTTATGCCGCAATGATATGTTTTGTGCCGTTGCCGAGTTCAAATTGAACTTGCGATAATAAACCATGGGGACAGGAAATGAAGCATAATTTTTATGATGCGAAAGCCAAGAAAAAGGTTTCCGCGGAAGTTATCGAAAAAGTCACCTATGGCGAAAAAGGCAATGAACGCTATGCGTTCAAGGCCAAGACCGCCGATGGTCGCAACTTGACGGCGTTTGTTGCCAAGGATGCTTGGACTGCCGCCAAAATCAAGTAAGCAGTTCCAATATTTTAATCCGTTCCCCGCATTCAACGAGGAACGGATTTTTTATATTTTGCCTCGGCTATCCCATAACGAGTTACCGAGGTTAAATGCAACCGCCAGCTGAATTAATAATTCTGTGCTTCTACTTCAAAATAAGCTTTCGGATGCTTGCAGACCGGACAGATTTCCGGAGCCTTTTCGCCGATATAGACATGACCGCAGTTACGGCACTCCCAGCGGTTCTCGCCGACCTTAACCCAAACTTCACCCTTTTCAATATTTGCAGCAAGCTTCTTATAGCGTTCCTCATGGCGTTTTTCGATTTCGGCTACACGAGCAAATAGTCGGGATAAATCATTAAATCCTTCGGCGGCGGCGTCTTCCGAGAAGCGTTTATACATTTCGGTCCACTCTTCGTGTTCGCCGGCGGCAGCGGCCTTCAGGTTGGACAGCGTATCACCGATGCCGTCCAGCGCTTTAAACCAGAGTTTCGCATGTTCTTTTTCGTTGTTTGCCGTCTGTTCGAAGATTGCCGCAATCTGTTCATACCCTTCTTTGCGGGCGGCACTGGCGAAATAAGTATATTTATTGCGAGCCTGCGATTCTCCGGCAAACGCATAGGCGAGATTGGCGGCAGTTTTGCTTCCGTTAAGTTCCATGTTATGCACTCCATTGATTAATTGTTTTTGGGACAAAATCAGCACCAGTGTGATCGGCTGGCGTTCTAAATTTAGTTGGGACGCAGTGGTTATCAAGTTGCCTCCCATGACAAATATTCAACAAAATCGGGTGCCATATTCCGGTATCGGTTGATGTTAGGTTATAGACTTTTCACTCACATGGCATTACACTATCAATGAGATATTGTAGTTTGATCCTGGGGAGCTAAAATTTAGGGGACAATAATCTCAAGGGAGGGTAGCCATGTCCAAATCAAAGATCTCCGCGCCCAAAGAAAATTCTTCCACCGGCAGTAAAAAACGCATTGTTTTATCGCTTAATGCGGAGCCCGGCACGGAAATATTCGTCGCCGGTACTTTCAACGATTGGAAACCGGCACAAAAACCGATGATCGACAAAACCGGCAATGGGATTTACAGTTGCGCCTTGATGCTTGCGCCGGGAACTTACGAATATAAATTTCGGGTCAATGACACTTGGTCGGTTGATCCCGAAAATCCTCACTTTGCACAAAATGATCTCGGTACGTTAAATAGCGTACTGGTGGTCCAATAATACGTTTGCTCCATGTAAGACGCAAAAGACTGAAACAACATGTGAAAACAATGGGATGTTTAGATTATGCGGAGAGTACGACAGAAATTACGGTCGGCAATCTCCTTCTGCGGCACGATCAAAACCCAAGATAGTATCCCGGGTTACAGTTCCGGATGTGTGTTGCTGGTCGACGACGACAATACCATAAGAATTGTCGTTGCCGACGTGCTAAACGACCTTGGCTACCGGGTGTTAACGGCTAAAGACGGCGCAGATGCAATTAAAGTTTTTCGCAAAAAACAGAATGAAATTGATCTGGTGTTGTTGGATATGATGATGCCGGTGATGAACGGTGCGGATTGTTTTTACCGACTCAAGACAATTAAACCTGATGTCCAGGTATTAATGGCTTCCGGTTTTGTCGATGGCGAGGATATTGACAAGCTTGAGCGGGATGGTATGCTGGGACACATTGCCAAACCCTATTATCGCGAGAAATTACAACGATTACTGGCCGAATACATCCACCATTGAGATTTTGCAACTTCATCACCGTTGCAGGTATCGCCGTTCGTGTCAGGTTCTATCTTCGGCTGAAATGTCAGTAGACGGATTGTTGAGACCATTTGCGAGGGGAAGCGTAAAATGAAAACAGCTTCCTCTGTCTGATTCGCTTATCGCCCATATTTTACCGCCGTGCATCTTTACCAGGTCGAAGCTAAGCAGCAAGCCCAATCCTGACCCTTTTTCATTGGCGGTTCCGGCAGTGGAAAACGCTGCTTCAAGTTTGAACAGTCGACTAAGCATTTGCGGAGTCATGCCGACTCCGTTATCGCAAACGGAGATTTCCGCTTCATTATCGCTGTTGATGGTCGCCTTTAACGTAATCAATCCGCCTTTCCTGGTGAATTTGATGGCATTCGAAACCAGGTTCCGCAGAATCAATTTAACCATGTTTTGATCGGCATTAACAGAAAAATTTGAAGGAACAACAACCTCTAAATGAATATCTTTTCTGGCGGCACTGTGCTGAAATGCGTCCAATTCTTCCTTCATGAGATCATTCAACCGCAACGGAGCCGGGGCAAACGGAATCAGGCCGCGCTGCAAATTGGCCCAATCGATCAATCCGTTCAGCATATGGTAGGTTTGATGCGCCGCTCTGTTGATGGTTTCGACATAACCTTCAATGGCGTCAGAATCACCGGAGTGAAGCTCGGCCGTTAGCATATCGCTGAACCCCAGAATGCCGTGGAACAGGCTTCTTAGGTCGTGAGTAATGACCGAAAAAAATCGATCCCGGCCGGCATTGAGGGCTGCCAGCTCAAACTCAGCTTTTTTTCGGGAGGAAATGTCTTCCATCAACGTCAAAATGTAGTCCAAGCAACCGCTGAGATGACGGACGCAGCCGACTGACAAAACTACGTAAATGATTTCGGCATCAGCACGCATACCCCTTATTTCCAAAGAAAATGAATTGATTTTTCCCATAACCATCTTATGAAACATAGAGTTAAATCTGGACCAATCGTCGACGTGCAACAGTATCGGCCAGGAGTGATGCATCATCGCGTCACGAGAATAACCGAACATCTGGCAGAAGCGATCATTAAACTGCAACCAGCGATGATTCGGGTCCGAAATCGCCATACCGACAATTTGACGTTCAAAAAACAACCGCATCCGTTCTTCGCTTTTATGCAAGGCGTATTGAGTTGCTTTCTGCTCGGTAATATCTTGCGCCGTACCGAAAATACGTACCGGTTGATTATTGACATCACGTTCAACATCGACCTCATGAACGATAATGGTATGAGTCTCGCCATTGGGCCATTCGACGCGCACTTCATACGGAGGAAATTCTTCTCCAGCTGCAGCTTTGTCTAATACCTGTTGTCGATAAATTCGGTCTTCTTGGTGAATCAGTCGACTCGCCTCGTCGACATTTTCAGGTGGAGCGGCAGGGGCAAGTCCAAAAATACGGCACATTTCCTCCGACCAATAGACTTTTCCGTCAGCCAGATTCCAGTGCCAGCATCCCATATGCATGATTGCTTGAGCACGACGCAAGTACCTCTCGCTTTCCCGCAAAGCCGCTTCCGCCTTACGCCGCTCATTATTTTCCAGCGTTGCAATAATCATTTCCGCTATTTCGCCGGCAAACTCTTGCTCAATTTCGCTCCATTGGTGCAACTCTCCAGTGTATTCGTGACAGATTACGCCGATCAATTTGCCGCTGCGTCGAAGTGGAACATTCAACATCGAATAGATATCCTGCGGGACCAGATAATCATTCGTTAATTCCGAAGTGCGTTCGTCGTTTCTAGCATCGTTGACAACGAGATTGTAATATTCCGACAACGCCGCAAAGTAGCGCGGATAAGACGATTTTTGTAAACGCATTCCTTGACGATGTTCTTTGGAGGGGGGCTCAAAACAATCAGTGCAGACCATTGCTTCAGAATCATTGCCGTTCCACCGCCACATGCTGACGCGTTTCACCTTCAACGTGTCGGCATCCAGTTCCAAAACTTGACGCAGAAAATCGTTAAAGTCGTCGATGGACATTCGACTGATATGTAGCAACTGCTGCATAACCGCCTTGAGATTGTCTGCCCAGTCGCCGGCGCTATGATCGTGATTGTGATTACTCTCCATAACCGTTCCTGGCCCCCGCTTGGAAAATCGTTATGCGTTATGAAAGTAAATCCGTTCGATCGTTATGTCAATCATAATTGGTAATAGGTGATTTCATTTAATTGCCGAGCCTTTGAAAATAAGTAACTGATGATATCAATAACTTGGCGGAAATGTTTTTCCCTGTGGATTTTTCATCGCATTGAATTATACTAAGCTGGTAGCCAAGGCGACAAGCAAGAAAGCCTTGCTCAAAAAAATATCATTGCTACGGTTCATTATCCGTTCCTCGTATTCAACGGGGAACGGATTTTTATTTTCCCCTATCAGTATTTGCGCTGCAATCCCGCGATCACACCGCGGATCTTCACGTTGTTAAGGCAATAAGTATGAACCGGAAAGTCCGGATTACCCGGCCGTAATTCGAGTCTATTCCGGGAACGCGGATAGACGTTGCGCAGTAAAGTTTGCCCTTGGACTTCGACCGCGACCAAATCGCCGGGACAAACCTTTCTATTCGTGCCGACCAAGACCACATCGTCGGTAAATATACCGAAATCGCGCATGGCATCATCCGGTACTTTCAAGGCAAAACAGAAACCGGCATCAGAACAAAATTGACTTGAAATCATATAGTCGCCAATTGGACCGGACGTTCCTTCAAGTTTGATCACGAATCCGCTGAATTTTGAATGCCGGCTATTGGCTCTATCGGTAAGCTTTATACTTCTGGCCTGTGACGTTCTGGTCAGTTGGCCCTTGCGTTGCAAAGCCCGAAGGTGGGCGAATACGGTTGAAGTCTTAATGCCGAAATGCGCAGCAAGCTCATATACAGTCGGCGCCATACCCTCGCGGATGCCGAATTCGGCGATAAATTCCAGAATTTGCTGTTGCTTTTCCGTCAATTTTTTCATTAGAACGTCCCTTTATTTGTTTTACTTATGGCATAATGGTAAAGATCTTCTGTTGCCCAGGCAAGTCGCGAAAGTTCTAATCAGTACTTTTGCTCGCCATTAAAAAATCAGATTCTTATCGACAAAGAAATCTCCGTACGCGTTTACGGCATTAATACGTCGGAAATTCCGGCTCACGATCCCACTGTAAAGCAACAGGCGACCACAATCCAGAGAGTTTCTGCGGAAATTACTTCAAACCGGTAAAATTGAACTACGGCATCTTCGCCGCGACAAGTATTTCCGTATTCTCGCTGAAGTCTATGTTGACAGTAAGCCCGTATCAGAAGCAATGCTCAAGAATAATTTAGCCAAGCCTTACTTCGGCGGCCGCAAGCAAGCGGAGGGCACAGAAAGCATTCCGGCCAATAATTGATTCAACTCATTCTTCCCCATCTCCCAGATTTTGGCGATTTTGCGTTTATGCTTATTTCTGCACGGTTAATTCGAAGCGTCACTCCCCGACAAAACAAATAACCACTGTTTATTTTTTCTCTTCGTTCATAGGATCAAGACCTTCCTTTTCCTTGAGCATCTGTTGTGCTTCAGATTTACTCAAAGACCTGATCTTGGCAATTTTTTCGCACGATTTTCGTGAAAGTTTGACTTTTCCCGATTCCCAGCGATTGACTGTTTCCGGATTAGAATCCAGCAGAACGGCCAGCTCTTTTTGAGATACGCCAAGTTTTTTCTGGAGTGCTTTCAAAGTAGTTCCGCTTGACCGCATGCAATCAAACCAGTACGCAACCATATTTTTGCACTCTGCCTCAACATTTTTCTCGAGGCTTGATAGTCTATTTTTACATTCCGCCAAATCTCCTTTCATGGTATGGCTTTCATCACTTTGTGATCTCCAGTGTTTTTTTATTTCTCTACGAATAAGAACTTTGATTCGTTCAACGATGATTTTTTGAATATAAGCCATTATTGCTCCATTCGGCCATTTGCTCTATTCGGGGAGTCTGCTTTCGTCGATGTATGCATAGTCGGCATTTCATGTCGAATAGGCCAATGTGTGTTGAAGAAGCGGCAGTTGTGGTGGTGTCATTGGCTTTTGTTCTCATCATCGTCAATTTCCTTTACGGCATATTGGTGATCCAATACGCTATTGTTTTCAATTTATATATTACCAGCAGCGGCAAACGCATTAAGTTGCGCCGCGATTTCGTCGTGAGTCTTCTGCTGTAATTCGACAAAATGCTCTGCCGTCTTGGAATTTGGCCGGACTCGCCCTTTCTCCCAACGGCAAATTGATGTCCAGTGACTCTTCAGCAGAGTTGCCAGATCCCGTTGCGACAAACTATGTTGAATCCGAAAGGCAATCATCTCGGTTCCGATATTTTTCCTCGGCGATTCCGAATTACGATTTTCGGCAGAAGAATGGATAATTTTTTCGGCCAAACAAAGTCGTTTGCTGATATTGGAAAGTTTTACCTCGACGGTTTTCGGCACTAATACGCGCACAATTCGCTCGGCCTCGCGCCGTGCGATCTTCTTTATTTCATCTACAAGCAATTCCGACATGATTATCCTCAACTTGCCCGGTTTGCAAGGTGATGCGGAAGCGAACCGACAACCACAAGTTCTGCCGCCGAATCCCAAAAGAAATAGATGCGCAGACAATATCGCCGATGGTATGACGATCCCTTGCCAATTTTCATTTTCAAAAAATGTTGCTGATCGCTTCCGCTGGGGTAATTCACGAAATACTCACTGCCTTCTGCTCCGGCGCGTGATTCGTCGATGGATCCGTTGCAGAGCAATCCGAGGTCCCGACAGCGTTTTTTGAATTTGTAATCGCTGGACGCGCCCAGACGGGCATTGCGGTACTCGTTGCCGAGCAGTAACAACGACTGGCAGACCAACTCCGGAGACTCATATTGGGCTTTGACAAGTCCCCGTTCCGCCCGGGGATGCAACCATACCTTTCCGGCCAGTTCGTGTTTTACCCACTCTGCAATTTTGTCAAATGAATTGGGGTATCGCGGCTTGATGGACTTGACGACGGCAACGGCCTGGGCGCATTCCGCCGTCACCGCCTGAGTTTTATGCCGCTGCCGGGTCAGTTCGGATTTCAAATTTATGAGCTGGCGTCGGTAATCCATGGCTTCTTCACTTTTTTGCCGAAGTTGTTCCGCCAGCTCTTTTACGGTGTTGTCCTCATGATCCAAAACTATGGGAGCGGGAAGAAAATGTTCTTTGGAAATGATCGAGACTTCCTCACAAAGGATCTTTGCCTCGGAAAGGAAAAAAATTCCGCAAAAGTCGAAATGAACGCTCCGGGCAAAGCGCCTGATGGTGAATTCCAGAAACTGTTGAAATCCCTGCGGTCCCTTCGACTCATTCCGTTCGAATTTCAGGATGCTGTCTTGAAACATGATCGGGTGTTTTCCGAAAGTATCTTCAAGGGCAAACCCCGGATAGTAAGTTCTGGCGGCGCCATCATAGACGGCCCACGACTTGCCGACCAGATTCGTCCACTCCATAGTGGCTCTATCTGTCATGGTTACAACTGTGGCAATGCCGCACAAATTAACTCCCAGTGAACGGGTATCGAGCATATAGTGCGGGGTTTGATAGGGACTTTTCCATTGGTGCAACTTGATTTCCGAGACCACAATGATCGGATATTTCCGTTCCTGATCACAAAGCAGTTTATAGAGTTTGTTTGCCCCGACGGCATCAGTGATGTTAAGGGGAAGACCGTTTAATGGCGGATTCAATGCGGAAATTTTCGACAACATCTGCGAGAACCTGAAGATTGCGACGGTGGGATAGGTTGCGGTTGTTCCGTAATGCACCATTCCGGCAATATGCAGCGTTCCTTTGCGCTCAATAATCGCGACGTCAAAAATACCGAGAGCATAAACATCAAGTTGAAATGCCCACAAATGCCGATCAGGCAGATGAATTGCTTCCGCAGTGTAACCGGCACCGTGCCTTAAAAAGCTGTTGCCTTTTTTAGCTGCCGCAGGAAGTTTTCGATTGACGAGGGATTCCGCAAGCGATAAAATCATTGCCGTTGCATTTTGATAAGCACGCTCCATACCAAGAGAGGTATCGATGGTGTTTCGCATTTGAAACGCGATAATAAATAATTCACCATCGTGTTCTTTACTTCCTGAATTTCCCATGTCGCTTCTCTTTCTCTTCCATTTTAATTACCGAAAAAATGTAACTGCACCATAATGAAAGCGCAAGCCGAAAAACATAAAAAATAGCCAATATTTTTTTACTGGCTATTTAACTATTGAAGGGCTAAACATCAATAACTAGCTCGATGTTTTTGAGCGAGAAAAAGAATAAAATTGATTTTTACCATGATTTGCCGGAGTCAATCAAATAAGGCTTGATTGCCGGAGAATTTTACCGCTTTTGGGGGTACCGTCAGGTGCTTCCCGATTGATCGATTTGACTTCTAAAAAAAAGTAATCATAAAAACATTTTTTTATATAATAATAAGAAGTGAAGGAATGTCGTGAAAATCAAGATGTTATTTGTTTTTCAAAATTTCAAAAGGTCGGCAACAATTCTCCGTGAGACCTCAAAACAGCTATTGAAATATCATGCGATGAAAAAGAACGGCGAAAAAGTCAAAATTACTCCACAAAAAAATAAGGGAATGGTAGTTAGAAATGTTGAAACAACGGCTTCCCATGATTAAACGGCATAGATTTGTTCTAGAAAAACAATGGGAAATGTCTCCCTGTCACGCCAGGAACAACATTCAGCCATGATGCCAAAACCGCCAGATGCGGATGCCGAGAAATCCCATGAAGGCGATCCCCGCAAGGCTGAACATGGCGATTCCGAGCGGCAATGCGACGTACATCAGCCCCAGTCCGGAGGCGATGCTACCGAACAACACTGTCAGCACGATGAGTTCCGCGAACTTAATCCGCTTGGACGTCTGTTCAATCAGAAGCGTCTTTTCCATAGCTCACCTCGCTTTCCAATCGCCGGACGAAATAATCCTGGCGCGATCCGGAAGGTTGCTCATGATGTAAATCCACGCCTGCGTTGTGGCGCCGTCTTCAAGAGTAAAGTCGAGCAGTTTGCGATCATACATGCGAGGGTAACCCTCCAACCGATCCACATCCGCCCAATCGGCCAGCGGAATCTCAATCAATTCGACCGTGACCGTGTGTTCTCCTTCCGGCGAAAACGCCGGAAAACTCCAGCCGGTATCATAAAGAGTACCTGAGATCGTGGCGTTTCGCCGCGAGACCGCATTTCGGCAGAAGCGGGCGTTGCGTTCGCCCTCCCGTAAGGTGCCGTAAGCCGCGATAATAACCGTTTGATCCGCTTTCACAGAGTTGCTCTCCTCCGCTTGATGAAGTTGTTTTTAATTTTATGATGCCGTGCGCCGTTGCGGCAGATTTGCCGGTATTCTTCCGGGTATGGCTTGCCGTTGCGAGTGTGCTTGGTGGCCTCGGTCATTTCATAGACCAGCGCCGGGTAAGCCTTGCCGTCCATATGCACCTCAACCGTATACCGTTTGTAGATGGCAGGATAGCCCTCGTGACGGTCAAGTGCGGCGACATCCGATTCCCGCAGCAGATAAAGAACCCCGGATACTTGAGAGCCACGCTGGAAATCGACATCCGCGTAAAGCCGCTCGACGATTTTATAGTTCGGCAGTATCGCGGGACCAACCGGAATCGCATGAGGACAACGACGGCGCATCCGCTCGGGCAGCAGGTTGCTGCCGTAGGCAAAATATAAATACAATCCGTTCATTTTTAGAATCTTCCGTTTTGGTTCGTGCTCATATATAAGCATGTCCTGCAACGATTATCCAGCCGGCGCTACGGAATTTTACGAACCCATTTCAAGATACGTTCCGGCATCAAGTTTCCTTGATTCCGGTGTGCTTCGGCAATGACGCCATGATTGTGACAATCCGGAGCCCGGACATATAAATCGACAAACTATTTTTTGTCCATTACCGTGCTGGCCGGGAGCGGATGTTCGACATCGAGTTCACCATCGTCGAGTTCATACTTGGCAAATCCGGTCGCGGTAAGGCGCTGCAGAAACAGCACTGCCGCTTTTTCCTGGTCATCTTCCGGCAATGTGAATTCCCGCTGCCCGTTGGCGTCAAAAATCTGCCGCATAAAGGCAATCGGCGACATACTGCCGGTAAACGGGTTCATCTTCATTTGTTCGACGATGTCGAGCGCAGTTTTCCCGAAGTAAAACTCTCCGGTGCATTCGACGGGATGACCTTCAAAATCGGTTTCGTGGATGCGGATTTTCATAATTTTCGTCTCCTTGTTTTTATGTTCCCTCGGCAACGTCGGCCCGGATTGGGCTCTGTCGCGGCTCATACTTTTTAAGACCTCCAGCGGGGTTCAGCCCGACTCATAAAATCGAACGTCGGCCCCTAACTGCGCAACCGTAGGCATAATTTTTTATTACTATCGAGTGCGGTCGCGCCATAAAAAATCTGCGATTCCGACGAAAATATCTTCATCGGCGACTTGCTGTTCAAGTCAAGCCATGCTCGCCGGGTTTGAGCAGATTTTTACGCTGACTATTATCAAAGAACCGCTTGATTTACGCTCAAGCCGCGTCAGCCAAGGCGGTCGGTTTCCCGACCGCCTTGCGGTGCTTTAACGGCCTTCCGGGCGGCCGTTTTTCCAAGCCGCGCTGCCCGGCAGGTGTTTCAAAAGGTGCATCCGCGTATTCTTGAATTCGTCGCCGATCATCCCGAGGCGGAGGAGGAACACCCGCGTGTCGTATTTGGCGCTTGCGGTCGTGTAAGGCCGCTGGTTTTTCGAACTGGCGGCGCGCGCGGTTTTGGCCAAGGCGGCGATGGCAAGGCAGAGGATAATGTGACTTTTGACCTCGCCGGCGTGGTTCGTTCCATTGAAAATCCTGAACTCAGCAGTACCGATCCGCCATACGTTATTTAGGTTTAAGGCCCGGTATCTTGCGCTGTCGTAATGCGCCGGGTTCGGATTGGCATACCCGAACCACGCTTGGTTCAGGCTTTCGCGAGTCTTTGGTTTGGCGGTTTCAAGGCGTTCAATAAAAGCGCGGTCGGTGCGGCGGGTGTAGTGGTTAAGGCGGTGTTCCCAAGTTCCGACCGACTTCAAAATCAGTTCTTCCTGTTTGTAAAAAATCCGCGCGAGGTTGGCAATCTGCTGGGCGGTGAAATCCGTAATTCCGATGTGAACGTGCTGGCTGGTGGCTTCGGTCGCTTTGGCTCCGGCCTTGCGGAGCTCGCGCACCACGGCCTGCAGGGTGTCGAGGTCTTCCCATTTCAGGATCGGCGTGACCACCTCGGCGCTGGTGGAACGGCTGCCGAGGCTGGCGTCGCTGATCGCGCGCCATTCGCGGCCGTCCGGCGCGGTTACCGTCCAGGCATCGTAACCGCCGCCGGTGTACCGTACCGTGCCGCCGACCACCGTGTGAATCGCTCGGGCGGCGCGTTCGCGGCTGATGTTCGTATATTCCAGTTCCGTGCCGTAGGTCAAGGTCTTCGCCGTCGTCATCGTGTTGTTGCTCATTTTTGCCTCCGCCGTTGGGCTTTTGTTCTCTTTCAAATCGTTTATCATCAACGCTTTATCTTTTACTGTGTACATATTACCACGAGTCGGAGGTTATAGCGAGTAATAACTTGGAGATATATCGATAATAAATCGTTTATAATAAATGAGTTATAAACTTGAATAGCGGAATGGCGGCAATATGAAAACAGGCAAGTTAAATCGGCAAGAAAAATGCAATTATGATTCACGGCAACCGCATGCGACGGCGTAATAAAAACAGCCCCGTACTTGCAAAGTTAGGCCGATTGGTGCGGTTTTATGATAGCGGCGGAACCCCGCTGGAGGCAGGCCGCGGCTGTTCGCCGCGACAGCGGCAAGTGTGAGCCGATGAAGCCGCCTGGTGAAAGAGGCGGCAATTGCATAATTTCGGGTTATTCAACCTCGACATACTTGAGACACGTTTGGATCAGATGGTCGTAATCGCCCGCCATCGCTTCCGTGGTGAATTCTTCGACCAGATCGGCGCGGCCGGCGCGGCGAAGCGCGGTTCGAACACGTCCTATGATCGCGAAGGCATTTCCGTCTTCGTCCACCAGTTTTACTTTTATCTCGGTCAAGGGCTTTCCGGTGTTTTCGTTCATTTGTTGCCTCCTTCGATTCCCGGGAAATTGCGGTCGCCGCGGCGCAATGCTTCGCGTTCGGCCTTAACGGCGGCGGCGTAATCCGGTCGCTCGGTTTCCCGGCGTTTACATTCACTGCAAATCGTTTCCGTGTTGAACATCGACATCGTCCGCCCTTCGGCAAGGCTGCCGCCGCAATGGTCACAAGTCGAAGTAGTCCAGAAGTGATCCGTCATCGTGTTGTCCTTTCGTTTGAGTTTATCCGCTCAGTTTGGGAAATTCCCCGGCATCGCCGGGGAATTGTGTGCAAGGTTATTGGTTCGCCTTTGCTCCGATGGCCAAGGCCAGATCGATGAAGCCGTCGGATGCGCCTGATTCGAAAACCGTCCATTGGGTTCCGTCGAAGAGGTAAAGGTAATCCGCGCCGAAACATTGCCGTCCGCGTCGGGCGTAATCCATTTCATCGCGAAAAGTTACGGCCGGCTTGAGGCGTTCGTGCATATCGCGGTGGTAGGCAACGGTAACATCGTCCGCCTGCCGAATGTTCATTCCGGGTTCCGTCGCAATTTTTTTGCCCAGCGAACTCAGGTACCCGAGGCCGATCAATGCTTCAGCCATGAGCGGAGTTTTGTAAAAACCGTTGAGGGTGACACCGACGTAGTCGATGTAACCGTCATGATGGCAATAAACCGCCCGGATCGTGCCGTCTGAATTTTTAACTCCGATTGCCGCGTGTGTGCTCATTTTTCTGTCCTCCGTTATTGGTCGTTTTTGAAACTTCGGCGGCTCCGTACCGCTTTCTTTCACTGTGATACATATTGCCATGAAATCCCGTAATAGCGAGTGGATTATCCCAGTATTTAAAAGTAATAAACGATTAAATAACAAGACTTTATGACTTGATAATACGTGCATTGCCAATATAAAAAAGAGCAAGTGGAAAACAGAAAAAATCGGATTATCATACGCGGCAACTGCTCGCGGAGAGGTAATAAAATTATGCCCGTATTGGGGCACAAACGGGCCGTGGTGCGCTGATGCGGGGATGGGGAGAACCGCCCTGATGCGGGAAGAAAATGTCAGCGAACCCGAGGGCTTCAGCGGGCCTTTGTACGGGCTGACAATTGGGCGTTTTACCGTAACAACGGCAGCATCGAACGAGCATTACCGAAAACGGAAAGGATGAAAATTATTCTAAATAGTGCAGTTCAAGGCCTTCACTAGCAATATCAATATTACGGGTTAACCAATCGCGGCACTTGTCTTCATGGGAAAAAGTTTGCTGCAACAGCAGTTCCCGCCATCCGGAACGGTTAAAATAGTCGGCGTAAAGCCAAATCTGAAAGACATTTTCTTTGGAAAAACAATAATGGCCGATCGGTTTGCCGTCATGCAATATCCGCACCGGCTTACGATACTCCGGGCTGTACAGATCTCGCATCTCAACAGGGTCGAATGTAATTTTATATTCCACCAGGAACCTCTGCCAATAATTTTAAATAAATTAGCACTCGGCTGCTAAATAAGCAAGATGATATCGTCCCGGCGGCCGTAGCAAAGTTGGCAGTTTGAAGAAACAAAATAACGCTTGCCGGAGCAGTACGAGGAAGTGAGGGCGCGGCGGATTGCTCCACTCGCGCCCTCCGGAACACGGAGCGCAGCCTTTCACATTCTGAAACAGACGCCTGGCGTAGCGTATAGTTGTCTCCGCTGCCGCTGTTGTTCAAATCCGAATACCGGCTATTTTGAAGATATTTTTTTGCCTGACGTTTTAAGCATAATCCGGGAGGGATACACACCAAATCAACTTTATTGGATGAGAAAAAGACCAAGGGCATAATAAAGCGGGGCGCACCTCCGAATTTCTCCGGTTGTGCGCCCCTTTTCCCGTAAGTCCTTTCATTGATTTTACGGTGGCCTTATAATTGTCGCATGAAGCACCACTAAGCTAAAACGCAAAAATATATTTAAAATAAATCTTGTTTGTTCGGCGACCGGGTGATAAATTATTCCGGTGAACCCAGGAGGCCGCCGGCATGAAAATCATCAGGATTGACTTAAGTCGGGAAGAGATGGCGGAGTTGGAAAAGATCCGCCGCCGCTATAGCGACTATCGCAGTGAACGAGCGTTGGCTGTTCTGCACTGCGCCCGAGGGAAAAAGGCGACTCATATCGCCGAGATGCTGGGGCGAACGGTTCAGGCGGTGTGTCAGTGGCTGAAGGCCTATCTTGACCATGGGGTCAATGGATTGACCCGCCAATATTCCCCCGGCCGTCCCAGTGTGCGCCAGACGCTGTTGTTGCCTCGCCTGGAATCCTATTTGTCCAAGACGCCGCAAGATTATGGTTGGCGTGAGGAGGTTTGGAGTACCGCCGTCTTGATTGCCCAGTTTCGCCGCGAAACCGGTTTGCGAATCAGCCATGACAGTGTCGAACGCGCCTTGCATGACGCCGGATATTCCTTCAAACGAGCGCGGAGAGGCGTCCCGGCGACAGCCCCGGGAAAAGAAGAAAAACTGGCGGCGGTCCAGGAAATCTCAGCTCGGATCAACGAACTGAAAGCCAAGGGTGATGTCGAAGTGATGTTTCTCGATGAGTCGCATTTTTCAACGGACCCTTATGTTACGCGCGGTTGGCACAAACGCGGCGCGCCATTTTTCCCTGAGGACACCGCCGAAACGGGAAGCCTGCAGCATATTTGGGGCATACGCGCCGGCAAGCGATTCTTTTTACTGGAAGAGCGCACGCAAAAGTAATGCTGCGGTCTTCAAAGAATTTCTTCATCAGCTTCGTGCCAAGGCGCTAGGGAAAAATCTGATTCTGATCCTCGACAATGCTTCCATTCACAAGGCCGGCGTGATTGAGAAATTCATCGCCGAATATCCGGAAATCCGGCTTTTTGCGTTGCCGACCTATTCCCCGGAGTACAATCCAACCGAGCAGGTTTGGAAATGGCTCAAGCCAATGGTTCATGCCGCGAAAACCATGACTGGCGGCATTGAGGAGCTGTTGCATCGCTTGAGAAAAATCATGCATGCCCGAGTCCATCACCAGCTCTTAAATCCTCCGACCATCGGCCTCGGCATATGGAAATCTATATTTTGAATATTTATGCGTTTTAGCTTATTCAAGCAGGGATTAAAACTGTTTTGCGATTTTAATCCCTGTCGGATTATTCGGCGATTTCCGCTTCGATTTGGACATGCATCTTTTCTTCGTCGTAAGCGTTGCGCAGAAAGGTCAACAACTCTTTCATCAGCTGCTTGGAGTGCTGCATGTCTCCGCAATGCCCCCAAGTCAGCGTGTTAATGCGGTTCTGGTGGTTTTTCAGCTCGGCGGCGATCAAGGTTAACAGCTTGGCGTTCTGGTTTTGGAGTTTGGCGTATTCGGCGGCGGCGTTTTTCATTTTTTTCTCCGTTTCAAGGTTGTGGCTCGGTATCACGCTTCTGTTATGATATTAATCAATAATGCCACATAGTCAACTTGTTATACAAGAATAACGACCGAATAATAAACACTACCAAAGTTTGTCTGAAAATTACCTTCCGATACCGGATTAAAACCACTATCGGCGTCAGCCGCAATAGGGATGAATTAAGACGGGGAACGCGGCGGCTTGCTCCAACCGCACGCGTTCCCCTGGGACGTACCTTTCACATTCAAGGCGGGGTCTGGCGGTCGTATAGTTGTCTCTGTAGTCGCGACTATTCAAATCGTCATTGGCACTGTTTTCAAGATATTTTTACCATGACGTTGGTTCACATTCAGCCACGGAAGCACCTCTTGGTCAATATTGATGGACTGGGCATGAAAAAAAATTAGCCGCCGGATTTTATCTCGGCGGCAACGATGGATTATTTTTTCTTGCCGGCAATCGACGTGATGATACCGTCGGTGAGCCAGGAGCCCCAACCGAACTCCTGGCAGGCCCAGGCAAATTTCCGGGCGTCGATCATCACAAAATATCGCGTCGGATTCCACCAGCCGTACTCGGCCTTGGCCACTTTATAGCCGTTGCGGCGGAAACGGTCGTTCGAGGCGGTAAAACTCGCTTCGGTATTGTCGCTTTCGTACCACTCCACGTCGTGGACCAATGCGACGACCGCCAGCGAAAGATGCAGATCGGTAATCACGTCCCGCAACCATTCCGGGAACGAGTCAGGGCCGATGCCATTATAGATTTTGGCGAGCTTCGTCGGAGTGTATTTCTTCAGGATTTCTCGGCCTTCCAGATCGTACTTTTCGACCAGTTTCAGCAGCTTTTTGACTTCTTTTACTTTCGACATAGGATCTTCCTTTTTCCTAGTTAATTGGCCTTGCGCCAGAGCCGGGGAAGTTGGGGATTGGGCTGCGACCAGAGTCCGAGTTTGGCGTCCTGCGCAGCCTTCTGCGCCGCCAGATAGACGGGCTTGTCGGCAACAGTCAGATACTCAGGATAAGCCCATGCATGGCCCGACTTAACCAGCGCCAGATTCACATCAGTCCCATCGACGGTTAACTTGGCAACCGTACGGCCATGGACATCGTGTATTTCTGCCGGAATCGTCAAAACGACGTTCTTGTTGAGTACCATCGCTACAAGCGCGGCGCGGGATTCGGGACCATACTCCTGCTTGAGCTCGGGCGCATCAATCCCGTACATGCGAACCGTTCGGGTTACGCCGTCAGCGCAAGCACATTTCAGCGTGCCGTCGCCATCGTGAACCGAAACGACGGTAGCGGTAATGGACTGAGCCGCCGCAGGCGCTTTCGCCTGAACCGCCGGCGAATGCTTCAGGCTGGTTTTGGACGAATCCGATGCATCGGCAGCCGAACCGGTACCGCCGCTGATGCCTTCCGCCGTGACTTGCAAGGCGGTGGCATTACAGGCTTTGATCACATCGGCCAGCTTGTCCATGTTGGCCTGATCCTTGTGAATGGTCAGGGCACCCTTGTCGAGGTTGAACAGCTCGGCGTCGAAGCCGGGAATCGGGTTGTCGGTCGTGCAGGAGGCGACGTTGAGTTTGCCGCCCCAGCCTTTCGTCCAGACGTAGCAGGTTTTGTCCTTGGTGGACTTGGTGACCTGGTCGATCACGGACTCGCTGGTGGTGGTAACTTTGAGCGGCTTGCCGGTGGCGAGGTCGTATTCAGTGATCGTACTGGTGGAATTGCAGCCGACGACCAGGAGACTTATGGCTGCGCAAGCAGTCCCGGCGAGGATAATGAGCTTGAGGCGTTTGGATTTTACAGACATGATGTTTTCCTTTTTCCGTTGTTGTTTATTTGCCGACTTCAGTGAGTGAGATTACCCAGGCGTCCCAGAGCAGATCGGGATCAGCGAAATAGGCGTCGGGCATCCGGCAATAGCCGCCTTCTCCCCATTCCGGTCCCCAGGAGTTGCGCACGAGGAGATCGTCCTCGTAGCCGACCGCCGCCATTGCATGACCGCCGAGCAGAGCTTCCGTTGTGAGATCGGGCATGGGGACGCGGCCGGTGGCGGCAACTTCCTCTGACTCGAACGAATCGTAAAGCGCCGCGCCGAACATGACGATGAATCCGGCCGCCAGGGCGCGACGAAACAGTTCCGGGGCATGTCGTCCGACCGGGATACGGTAATAGCGGAGCGCCTGCCACTTTTCCGCTTGGGCGAGAACAGCAGGCGGCGGCAGCTCGAAATACTTGCTGATGTCATACGGCCAGAGGGTTTCCGGCGGTACGCCGTAACGCGCCATGGCTTTGACTGTACCGCGCAACGTGGCGCCGTTATCGCAATTGAGGGTGCCTTCGTCATGGCGGGTGGTTACCGCCAGGCAGAGCCGCGACGGCGTGATTATGCCGCCGCCTTCTTTGAACACCTGGTGAGCCTGACAGGCGGCTCCCGCGTGAGCGAAGCAACTGCCGACATTGCCTTGATTCCAGACTACAGGCAGGGCCGACCGAAGATCGACGCTTTTCGGTCTGGCTCCGACCGCCATGCGCCCGATGCCGAGCATAAGGTCGCGGCGGTCGACGGGGTCGCGTTTTAGGTTAAAAACGTGGGATTGTGACATGATTTAAATCTCCTTCGTTGATCGAGGTAGAATTTGGATGAGACAATGAATTTTCCGACGGCAAGGCCATGTCAGCCGACGTTGAGCCGAGCGATGGCCGTGCCGGACATGGCAGTCGTCACATAGACCGGGCCGACCAGCGTGACCGCACTGCCGGCGTTGATCGTGCCGCCGGACATCATGACATTTGAAATCGCATTAGGCGCAGCCGCCATCGCCCCGTTATTGCAACTGACGCAGCCGCCGGAACCGGAATTGACGATGGAACAATCCGATAATTGGAGTGTCCCGGCGGTTGAAGTAATGCTCGGCGAGGACGAATTCGAGACAATCGAACATCCCGCGCCCATAAAAACACGTCCGGCTGAGGTCACGATGCCATTGATGTCCTGCGTGGTTCCGATATACCAACCGCCGCTGACTACGGTCACGTTGCCGGTAATGTTGCCGTGCTGCAACTGAACGCCGTCTCCCGATGCAATCGTCACGTTGCCGGTGATATAGCAGTTTTCCAAATATCCTTTGGCAATGGTGACAGTGCCGTTGATTATCGCGTTGTCGATTCGGACTGCGGCTGCGCCGAAGGTTATCCCGCCATTGAAATTGAACACAGAATAGTTGGCCGTGATAATGACGGGGACTGTTGGAAACGTAACGGCGGCAGTTTCCGCATAAGTTCCGGGTGCGCAGTCAATGATCACCGGTGAGACAGCTGTCAGCGTCAACGTTTCCAAGTAGGCAATCAACGCGCTGAAACTTGAAAAAGTCCGGGTGGTTTGGCCGTTAATTCGACATTGCAGCCCAGCTGGCGCAGACAGTTCGGACAAGTTAGACGGCAGATCGGCAGCAGCGACTTTGGCATCAAGTTGCGCTTGAATTGCGGACGTCACTCCGGATAAACAGCCGAGTTCCGCAGCGGAAATTGTTCCGCACCGGAGATTTATCAGCGCGGTTCCGGTCGGCGCGGTAGTCGTGTGAAGTGGCCCCAACAGAGTCACCGCCGCCCCTGCTGCAATCGTACCGTTCATCACGATTACATTCGAAAACGCATTAGGATTCGATGCCGTTGCACCGTTCGAACACGAAATGCCGCCGCCGGAATTATAATTAATGATGTACGAATTCATGGCCCGCACGGTTCCGCCGGTGGAAGAGACCACGGGGCCGGTCGACGCCGTATATACAACCGCATCTATCATCACCAGACTGCCGATTGACGAAACACTCCCGGCAATCGATCCCCGGGTGAACGCCAGTTCGCGATCCGCCGTGTTGACGGCTACGTTGCCCGTCACGTTGACGAATGAGGTACTGACGCTGCCGAGACACACCATCGTCCCGGTCAATTCCACATTGTCGATATTGGCATTGTGAAATGTGAGCGTGGTTGCGGTGATCCCGGAGAAATTCCGAATGATCACATTGCGGGAAAAACTCAACTCGCCAGAAATGATCAACTCCGAGTTATTGCCGTTCAACACCATGCGGATGGCCGGGAATGTCAGTGCGCCGGTCATGCTGTAATCGTCCGGCGCAAAGTTGAGCACAATCCCATCGGTCGTATCCGGGTTCAGCGTATTCAAATACGCCTGCAGCGAATCCAGGCTCGAACAATAAGTTACTGCGGTGCCGTTGACGATGACCTGAATTCCGCTAAACGTCGCGGATGCTTTTGTGGACAGCGCGGCCTGAATCCGAGCAGGAAATACGATGGCTGCGCCGCTGATCGAGGTATAATGAACATCGCCGCCGATGATGGACACAGCCGTACCGCAGGCGATGTCCTTATTGGTCGCAACGGACAGCAATGAATTGTAGGCCGTTACTCCGTTGGCGCCGTTATTACAAGAGATGCCGCCGCCGGTTCCGGTGTTGTAAACAACACACGAGGCCATTGCCAGCATTCCTCCGGTCGACGTAATTACGTAACCTGTTGACGTTGCGTTTAACAAGCAGTTGCTGAACGACAGCTGCCCGGCGGAGGAAATCGTGTTTCGGAATGTGCAATTGAACGCCCGCAATGCCGAGGCGGCGGTCATCGTTATGGTAAACGTACTGGTTTCGGTGACGTAGCAGCCTTCGAAGTCGGCGTTGCCGGCAAGATTCAAAGTCGCCCCGATAAAACGGCAATAATGGAACATCGGCGAGTCGGAATTTGAGGTGACGTTCACCGCATTATAAAACATGAGATTATTGATAAAACAGCCTTGGCCGATATTGATGGCCGTCCCGGAAATCGCGGCGTAATTGCCGTAGATTATGCTGTCGGCGTAAAGATTGATTTCAGCGGTTTCCGCGTACGTTCCTTTCGCAATCAGATATGCCGCCGCCACCTGATGGGCGGCAGTCGCGGCGGCAAGGGTTTTATACGGCCGGGCGATCGAACCGTCTTCGATATAGGCATCGGTACGGTTGCCGTCGACGTAGATGTTTTTGGTAGGCGCCGGCATTGCCGAATTTAGCTTGGCATCAATCGCGGCCTGTTGCGCGGTCGAAACCGGTTTATCAGCATCGGAAGTATTGTCAACACTGCCCAGCCCGACCTGCGCTTTAGTCACGGCGTGCGGGTTGCTGACATTGGCAAGATGTGCAAGGCCCTGGCTCATCAGCGTTGCCACATCAGTCCGCTCGGTCGCGGTGAGGTGAACCACTGCATCCGCAATATGTGTATTTACCGTAGCCGTATCGGCTTTCGCGTTGATTGCCGCCTGCTGGGCGCTTGATACAGGCTTGTCGGCGTCAGCGGTATTGTCGACATTTCCCAATCCCACCTGACTTTTCGTTACAGTGTGAGGATTGTCGGCGGCGGACAGATGTGCATTCACGGTGTCCGCATCGGCCTTGGCGTCAATTGCCGCCTGCTGGGCGCTTGATACAGGCTTGTCGGCGTCGGCGGTATTATCCACATTGCCGAGACCAACTTGCAGCTTTGTCACGGCGTGGGGATTTACGGTATTAACCAGATGAGCTTGCGCGGTCTGTTGAAATACCTCGCCGGCCGCACGTTCTGCCGCTGTTATATGGACCACTGCATCGGACAGATGAGTATTCAGCGCAGTAGCGTCGGCTTTTGCGCTGAGCGCCGCCTGCTGGACGCTTGAAACCGGCTTGTCGATGTCAGCGGTATTGTCGACATTTCCCAATCCCACCTGACTTTTCGTTACAGTGTGGGGATTGTCGGCGGCGGACAAATGTGCATTCACTGCGTCCGCATCGGCCTTGGCACTAAGCGTTGACTGGAGATTGGCAACATCGGCAATCACGTGTTGATGTTCGGCCGTCGCCGCGCCGATGCTTTCGGCGGTCACGGCGAAATTGCCGTTGACGTCAGGCTGCGCACCGTTGACGGTGTAGTCGATACTATCGCCGCCGGTACTTGAACTGCTGTCCGCTTCGCGAAGTTCGCCGAGAAGACTGTCATATTTCGATTTCATGAATCACACCTCCAGTGTCTGATTGATCGGGACGTAAACGAGGCTTTCTCGCTCAGCCCACGCGCCGTAGGCCCACTCAACGACGGTTTCGGTCGCGGTCTTGGTAACACGGTGGATCGGACGCAACGGGGCATCGTCGAAGCAGAGATAGGTCACTGCGCCGTTCTCGGCGATGCGATAAGGCTGAAGCTTGCGGCGGTGGAAATATTCGCTGGTCGCCTCGAAGCCGTATTGGTCTATTTGCATGGAAGTTCTCCATTAAGTTGAATTTTGCGGATCTGGTCGATGATCATTTTCGAGTTGATCATCTTCGTGCATTCGAATTTTCCGGCGGCATTTTTTTGCCGAGGACACCACAGGAAATCGAAGTGATTGAACTCACAGCGCATGTCGTTCCAGCAACCGTGGCAGACGTTTGGATTTTGAACCCGGTGTGGCGTCGCAAACTCGTTCACCGGATCGGTGAACCCGCTTATCAGCACAACCGGGATGCGGCAGCACCACGCGAGCCAGGAAAGACCGGACGAGAGGCCGATGAACATGTCGGCGTCCTTGATGAGGTCGATGCGTTCCTGCAGCGGATGGTCGCCGGTGAAATCCTCGGCCCCGTAAGGGATGTGGTTCCACGTATAGTCCGTGCCGTATTCCGTCATGCGGTCGATGCAGAGGACGCGATAGCCTTGTGATTTCAGATGGGCGACGACTTCACGCCAGCCGGAAGGATTGTTCCAGTATTTACACTGACTCGATGCCTGGGCGGCGATGACGGCATACTTTTCCGAAAGCTGCCGTTTCGCCGAAAGATCGACGCGCGGCGGTTCGTCGGTGAGGTCGTCAATCCCGAGAATATGACCCGCCGTCCGATGCAGACCGACCTGCCGGAAATCATACGGCTGGTGATCTGTGTCGCCGCCGAAAAACAGCCCAAGATTGTAGGTGGCATACGGCTTCAGTTTCGCCGCTTCGTCCTTCGTAATGAAGGTGATTTCCTGATATTGCGCCCGAAAAAGATCGGCGATCTCCTTAGCCATCGAACAGAACAACTTGCAGTTATGCTTCTTCTGAAAGCGTTCGACGAAGCTGAACCAGGCAATGGTGTCGCCCAGCGCTCCGACCGGAAACTGGATCAGAACCTCCTTGCCGGACAGGTCGAGATCATGCCGGAACAGCGGCTCCTTGAGATCGTCTTTGCGGTAGATTTCGATACCGAAGCGGATGAAATACTTCTTGACGCTTTCGACCGTGCAGCCGGGTTTTACGTCCATGCTGTAGAGCAGACAGTCGGTATCGAGGTCTCTGAAAACACAGCGGTATTCGCCCGTTTCCGGGAAGCGGACGCGAAGTCCGTGGTTGAAATCGAAACGGGTGCCTTCGACCGCCTCCAGTGCCGGAATGTCCGGCGGAAGGGTAAAAGTCGGCTCCGACGGCTTCTTTTCCTGTTCCGGAAACGGCGGGGCCGGAGCCGCTTCACAGGTTATGGTTATATCTTCCATTGCTCACCTTCTTAATTGACGTATTCGATGTAGCCGCCGGTCTCCACGGTCACGCTCGCTCCGGCGGCGCTGGTCACCGCGAAAGCGCTCGCGGCGCTTGCCACATAGAGAAGTCCGCCGCTGCCGACGGTCACACCGGAAGCGTTGTTGAAGCGTGAGAGATAAAAACTGCCGCCGCTTTCGACCGTCGTACCGGTGGCGTTGCAATTGCTGCTGTGGAGGTAGAACACGCCGCCGGAGGAGACGATCACGTTCTCGAGATTGCAGAAGTACGAGGCGTAAAGCGTCCCGCTGCCGCCGATGGAGATGTTCGTCCCGCCGCAGTAGTTGCAGAGGTACATCATCCCTTGCCCCAAGGAGATGTTACTCACATTGCATCCCTCGTATACGCCAAGCCAGCCGCCGTTCGAGACGTTGATGCCGCCGTAGGAACAGTTCTGGGAAATATGGAGACTGCCGCCGCTCAGCACCGTCGCGTTCGACGCGGAACAGGCGTAGCGGATATACTGCCACGCCCCGGAATTCACCGTGGTGTTAAGCGCCGAACAACCGTTGGACAGCATTTGCCAACCGGAAATGTTTGTCGAGGTCACCGCCGCGCCGTAGGAGACGAACTGAGTCCCGCTCGGCATGATTATGGTGCTGATTGCCCGACCGTAATTTGAGACATACATGTATGCCTGGGAACCGACCGTGGTCCGAATCGCCGTGCCGAAATATTCCGCGAACAGCTGTCCGCCGCTCGACATAACCGTGTCCAGGGATTTACCGCTGGAGAAAATCCGTTGGTAGCCGTTTTGAAAGACCGTGTTGTATTGCGCGACGGCACCGAAACTCACAAATTGCGAGCCGCCGCTCGACATAACCGTGCTGATCGCGCTCGCATAATAGTAGAGCTGCTGATCCTGACCGCCGACCAGCACATAGTTGAACGCCGTACCATTGCTGGTGTAAAACGAACCGAATGGATTCGAGCCGGTGACAATCGTCTCTGCATCATGCCCCCACACACCGTGACTGACCCTCCCTCCCGAGGAAAGCACGATGTCATAACATTTCGCCCCGGAGGACACGTAGAGAATCCCGGTATTCATCACCGTCGTGTGGTCGGCGACGCAGTTATTGTAGCAAATCATGTTCGCGTTGGAGCAAATCGTCATGTGAAACGCGCGAACGCCGTAACTGTTGCCTAGATCGAACCGGGCGTTGCTGGAAAGGACGCAGTTTTCGAACGTCACCGAAGTTCCCTGTCCGTAAAGCCCGCCATAGGTGGAGACGTGGACGCCGGCGACGCTCGCGTTGGAGCTGACGTACATCTGTCCGTTGGAATAGAGCTGCGCGCCGTTAACGGACGCCCCGGGGCTGACGTAAACGTAACCGTAAAAATTGACCTCGACATCCTTTGCGATGCCGCCGGAACTGACATGGATGTTGCCGGCGCTGTTGACCACCGCGCCAAAAACTGTGCCGCCGTTTCGAACGAAGATGCTGGCTCCGTAGTTGACGGTGGTATTGATCGCCATTCCGGCGCTGGAGACTTCCATCCGGCTGATTGTGCTGGAAATGAGATAGCGGTTAGCCATTGTCATCGCGCTCTGGTTGCAACTTCCGTTTCGCAGAAAGGTAAACACGCCCCGACTACCGTATTTCGCCGCATTGGGATCAATGACCATTCCTCCGGCCGCCAGCCGGTTGTATTGATAGGGTATCAGCATGGTTACGCCTCATAGCTGTAGGCGTAGTTTGCCTGAAAACGGAGATTGTTAACCGCGCCGGACTTATAAATGCCGCGGATCACGAACACATGAACCGTCGCGGCGCTGTTGACCAGTTCGAGCGTTTCCGGAATGTTGATGCCGACCATTGAGCAATTGACGCTGCCGACTGTCACCGCGGTCACGGCGCTGCTGCAGGTGGCGTGGTATTCCCAGGTCAGGATCACGCCGTCTACGGCGCTGTAGGCGGAACCGCCGACCTTATCCATGACCGCGGTGAAATCCAGCTCAATCGTGCCGCTGGAATTCGTGTTTGTGTTTTTGATAACCGGCGAATCTAAAAAGAGAGTTTTCGGATTCGAGGTGGCATAGACCTTTTGATAGACCGGATTCGCGACGTCGGTCATGACATGGGTGTGGGCCGCCGGGGCATATGTTGACGGCTTGCCGGTGACGCCGGTCCACGGAACCGCGTCGGCCGCCGCCGCATGGACGGCTTCCTTTGCCGAATCGACTTTGCCGTCGGCATCGCTGTCATAGACTGCCTTGGTCATGTCACCCACGCCCTGTCCATCGTCGCCGAGATACTTCATCCACACGGCGGTTACAAAGTTATCGGCGGTCGGTGACGGAATTTCCGTGGCGACATGGATTTCCGCACGGTATTTCAGTGTGTTCTCCGGCGTCAGCGAAAACCCGGTTCCGGTCGTATCCGAAGCGTAGGCAACATAGCAGAACGAATCTTTGCCGGAATCTCCTTTGGGGCCGACCACGAGCGCAATGGCATCGCTCCAGACGCCGGAAGATTCCCCGCGCAGCCGGATATGGACGAACATATCCGAAACAGTTTGCGTCGAATGCCACGTCGAACCGTCCGCGCTGAACTCGCATTCCATCCCGGCCGCAAGGAGCGCACGCACCTGAGTAGCCGTTAGATAGTCAGGATTAACCGGCGTCGGATTGCCGATGCTGGTGATGCGGTTGCGGACGGTAAAGTTTTCAACCTGCAGGATGAAAATCTGGTTGCCGTTGCCGTCAAACCCGACCAGTTCCCCGGCGAGTCCTGCTTGGCTTTTCTCCGTTCCAATCCACGCGGTCAGTTCCGCCGTGTTCATGTTGGAAATAGGAATGGAAATCTCGGTATAGGTTAGCTCCTCGCCGTCGATGGTTTCGGTAACGGATGTGACCGCGATGCTTTCGTTGTCGCCGACGAGTTTGTAGGTCGTCGCCTCGTTGAAATCGCTGTCCATCGCCCATTGCCAGGCAACGATGCCGGTGAGTACGGACAACGGATAAGCATCCGTACCGTCGTTCTTGGCGAAGAGCCGCATTTTGAGACAGGCCGCGACGCCGCGTACCAACGTGGGCGGCGTGACGGTCTTCGCGTTGGCATAGTCCTTGACCACGCCGAGCGTTTCGTTCGCAGCAACATAAAGAGTGGTATTCTGCATGATCATTCCTGTTGAATTTGAAGTTGGGCGAGGCGTTTTGCCGCGTCGGGATGGTCGCTGTTGAACGCTTCTCTAACCGCCGCCAGCAAGTCAGTCCATTCGGTCGTAATCGCCGCGTCCCGGTTCTCCTCGATCATGATCGCGAGATCACGCGCTTTCACGGCGGCCTCCCGGTGATCGTACATCAGGTGGTCGGCGGCGAGCCGGAGCTGTCCTGAAATCGTGTCGCGGTTGTCGGCGTTATAGAGAAATTCATTGAAAAGATTCCACGCTTTTACCACATGTTTCTTCGCGCATGCCGAACACTGGTCGAAGGGAGAAGTCCGGGTAACCGCTGTGCCGTTTGGGCCGTGACAGTTGCAGCTCATTATTCGAACTCCGGGTTTTCTGAACGGGCATAGGTGAATGTTTCCGCCTCGACGATGTGTTCTTCCGCCGGAAGCTCGTTCATCACAAGGCTCTCGGTTTTAACGATCCGGCGTTCCTCGAATCCGGCTTCGCGTTTCGCGTAATAGCAGTCGTCCTCGTAAAACGCACATTTATAGGCTGGGACGCCGTCCGCGACAATCTCATAAAGCTTCTTCATCCCGGGCTGATACGCCCAGGAGAAAATCTCTCCGCCAGGAAACTGCCCGGAAATCAGCAGACGGTTCGGCTGGAACGGATCGTAGGAAACGCGATAAACATATTCGACGCCGGTCAACGTCAGCGTGACTGTCCGGCCCGGTTCTACCATCGTGATCGGGCCGCGCCGCCCGTCGGAAACTACCCGGTCTTTCCAGACAAAACCGACATCGGCGGGTGTCTGAACCATCGGTTCGCCGTCAAAACCGAGCATCCGGTAAAGTTTGAATTTCCGGTCGGACTTCGCGCCGCCGGCGACGAACGAGAGTTTCCACATCCCGTCTTCAAATTCGGCGCAGGGGCCGCACTCGAAAGCGTCGTCGGGCAGTCCGGTTTTGATGCGCTTCCAGCGTTTGCCGGTAAAGTGATAAAGCTTCCATACGCCGTCAGTCAGGATGCAGCAGAACTCTTTCGGCTTGCCGGTTGCATCAGGACAAGCAAACGGCATGTGAGTATATCGGTTGTCGTTGAATGTAAACATCTTGAATTCCTTTCGTCTATCCGTTCGGACACGGCCATTTTACGCTTCCGTCATCTTGAACGCAGCCCTGCTGAAGCTCCATGTAACCGTTGTAGGAATAGTTGGAGACGAACTTGTCGGGTAGACCGGTGAACTTGCCGTTTTCATCGATAGTTCCGGTGTAATACTGGCTGCCGCTGCACGAAGCTTCGGAGTTATTGTGATGGGCTTCGCCGACGTCGCGGAGTCGCCATTGACCGCCGGGCAAGCCGATCCGATCGCCAAGATACGCCGTCAAATCCCAAGTTTCGGTACCGTTGCTCCGGTTGGTGATCTTCGACGCGATCACGCGCGGACGGCAGCAAGGACACACCCAGCAGACTACCAGCCGCCCGTTCTTTTTCTTCTTGATGAGCGTCCGGGCTTTCTTATTTAGCCACAGTTTGTTCGATTCCATCAGACTGCCTCAATTCGTCGAGCTGCAGACATCGGTGACAATCAGAATTGCCACCGGAACGCGGAACGAACAGACCGTCACCGATTCGCCCTTGACCTCGCAGCTTCCGACCGGAAAGTTGTTTTTGTCCGGCGTGGCGAATTTGATTTCCGGCGTCGACCAGTTGCCTTCGCTGTCGAGATTGCTGTAAGCGCAGAGCATTCCGGTCTGCGGCGCCAACTCTTTCTCCGCGACGCTCGTGAAGTCGCCGTTGCGTGACATGTATCCGGCTTTCACCTTGACCTGTTTCGTTTCCGTGTCGTAGCTCAGGGCGAACGGGCCGTCATAAACGTCCTGTGAAATCGCGCCGAGAAGAATCACTCCTTTGCCGTTCGCAGCGAAGATCACCGGAGCTCCGGTCGAGCCTCTCGTGAAGGTTGCCGGGTTTGATGTGCTTGGTTCTGCATAGTCGCCGGTTCCGGAAAGCGTCACGTTCGCCGGGCCGCAGAGAACGCAGCTTCCCATGGCGTTCGCCTGAAGCGGATTGACCGTTACGCCCCACGGCTTCGCTGAATCCTTCAGCGGTTCGGCGGGAACAGCATCGTCGCAAAGACTGCCGTCTTCGGAAAAGTTGACCGCTGTCCCCGCCGCAATGTCCGATGACGTGTTGTTGTAGACCTGAATCCTGATCATGCCGCCGGCGGCGAGCAGCGGTTTCGCGTTGAACCCGTTCATCGCGTTGACGATATGCCGGACATTGTTGCTTAAAAGCGCATTAGGCTTAAACTTGTCGCCCCGCGCCACATCGGGAAAGAATGCCATGATGAACCTCACAACCCCAGCGCTTTAAAACCGGCGTATTCACAGACCTGATCAACGTAGATACCCTCGACCTCAACCTTCGGCGAACCGTTCTCGGCGCTGGTTTTGCTGATCGCCCAGACGTATTCGAACCCCTTTTTGCTGACGCTTTTGCCGCCGATCTTTGCGCCGGATTCGTTCGGTTGAATCGCAAAGTTGAAGGTCACAGTCACCTTTTTCGAATTCTTGGCCGGGCTGCTGTAACTCATGCCTAGAAACATCACTTCCCCCGGCGACCATCCTTTGAACGAGCCGGAGTTCACCTTGCCGACCAACGCCGCCACGCTCCGTTTATAGCCGGTGGTGAGGCGACTGAGCCGCATCGACTTCGTGTAGGTTTCCCGGAGCTGGGCGGTCGGAATGTCCACTCCGGCGATTTCACTGTCGTCGCCGGACTTGCCGTTCCAGCCGATGGCTCCCCCGGCATCCTTATCGCCGAACACCTTCTTCTGGGCGAGACCGTAAAGCAGATGCTTCGTGCCGCCGCCGCAATCGAAACTCACGGTCGGATCGTCTTCGTCGTCCTCGTCGTCAGAGGTGGAAGTGTCGCTCTCATCCCGGTAAACCGCGTTAACCTTGAAAGTCGTGTCGTTCTCGCGTTCGTCGATTTCGATACTGTCGAGCGGCAGGTCTTTGCAACTCTGCGGAGCTTCGGCCAACACCGCCGCCAGCGCCGCATCCTCGTCTTCCACTTCGAACACCAGATACGGGATTTCGACGCTGGTGTATTTCCCGTTCTTGTCGATAGACTTGGCATGTTCGCTGTAGCATTGTTCCACGCGTGTCGCCATATATGAAAATCTCCGTTATGAGTAGGTTAATGTCGTACCGCCGGAATCCATCTTTTTGAGCAGTTTGTTGGTTTCCTTGCTCTGCTTGGCCATCTGTTCGGTGGCGGTGGCCGTGCGTTCGGCCTCGGTCCCGCCGTTGCCAAGCATCGCGTTCAGCGCTTCGGCGAAGAAGCTGCCGCTGACCTTGGATGTGTCGGCTGCCTTATTGGTTCCTTCCTGAGCATCGCTGAGTTTGCCGGAATACTTGTCAACCATCGATTCGGCACGGGAATACGCTTCCTGAGCATCGGCGATCTTCTGCCGTTCGTCGTCATCGATGGTTCCGTCCGCCTGCGCTGCCTGAAGCTCCTGCTGGAACTGTGCTTTCGCCGCCTCGGCTGCCTGCTGATACTGCGCGATCATGCCCTGAAGCATTTGAATTCCGGCGTCCTTGTCGGTCTTCAGCGTGTTGTCGATTTGACGATCCTGCGCATCTTCGGCGCGCCGTTCCTGGACATCGCGTTCCGTTTCCTCAAAGCGGTGCTGGAAGTCGTCAACATCTTTCCGCATTTTCTCGGCGGCTTTTTCCTGCGCGTTGGCGATGCGTTCCTCGGCAGTTTCATCCGCGTCAGCTTTCTTTTTTTCGAGCTCGGAGATCTTGTTCTTGTCCTGTTTATCTTCCGGCTTGGATTTTTCGTAGTCCAGCATGGTCTGAATTAGGGCTTTGTATTCATCGCGCAATTCAATGATGTCGTCGATTTCGTTTTCGAGTTCGGTCTGCCGTTCGCGGGCGAGCTTCTTGTCGATCTCGGCGACCTTTTTCGCCGCCGCGTCGGCTTCTTCACTCGATCGCCGCCGTTGCAGCTTTTCGGCTTCGACGTTGTCCCCGGTGGTCGGGCCGTCTTTACCGGTGACGGCGTCTTCGTCCCCATCCCGGATGGCCTGCCGTCGCGTCCGTGCGGCGGCAAGCTTTTGCCGGTATGACATCGCCCGATCGCCGTTGGCTTCGAGTTTCTTAGTCGCTTCCTCCTGCCGTCCGGTGATCTGACTCCATAAATTATTATTCCAGTAGGAGTTCAGCGCATCGTCTTCAGCCCGAAGTTCCTTGAGGTTGGCTTCCAGTTCGGCGATCTCCGCGTCGAGTTCCGCCAGCGCCGCTTTCTTCATCCCCGCGTTGAGACGTTCCTGCGCGTCGGCGGCAAGGTTCAGCTTTCCGGCAACCTTGTCGAGTCCGGCGCCGAAGTCGCCGTAGCGACCGGCAAGCGTCTTGGTAAGGTTCTCCGCCTCGGCCATCTCCACGTTGGAGAGTTTCTGTTTTTCCGCCAGTTGTTTCAGCCGCTCCATCCGCATCTGGTCGGTCTGCCGCTGGTCGTCACCCTTCTGTCGCAGGGTTTCCATTTTGTCGGAAAGTTGAGCCGTGTATTTTCCGGCTTGAGAAAGCCAAATGACTACGCCGGCGAGCGCCGCGCCGACGCCGATCAACATCCAACTGATCGGAATTGCGCAAAACGCGGCAGCAGCAGCTCCGGCCGCCAGGTAACCCGCCGCCACGGCTTTCGTCGTCAAGGCGAGAAAGAGGTTCGCCGCGCCTCCTGCTGTTGCGGTTGCCGTCGCCTTTAAATTAGCCGCCGAAAAGAAGGCGGTAACGGTGGCCGCCAAGGTTCGCGCTCCGGTAAGAACCTTCGTTCCTACCGCGGAAGCGGCTTCGGCAACGGTCTGAGCTTTGGTCGCCGCCGTTGCCGCAAGGCTGGCTATGTTGAACGACTGCATCGCCTTGACCGCAGCCTGCCATTTTGCCGCGAACATCGATTTTCCCGCTGCCGCGGCTTCGGCATTGCTCATCAGGACGAGACCGGCGGCCGTCCGGTTCGCGGCGGAACTCGCCACGCCGAACGCCGCACACAACTGTTCCGTGCCTACCAGCGCCGGAATCGCGAGATTGCGGTAATTCGTGAATGCCTGGCTGATCAGCGACAGCGAAGTTCCGAGCGTCGTTCCCTGAGCAACACACAATCCTTGTAGGAAAGTGAACGCCTTCAGGGTTGCATGCGCAACGGTGATCCCCGCCGCCATGGCTTTCGCCGTCGCACCGACAACGATCAGCGCCACGCCTAGAGCCGCCGCTCCGGCAACCGCCGCGGCAAAGGCGGTGACCGTGCCTGAATTCGCTTCGATCCATTCGACTACGGCGAGCGTTGCCTCGGTAAGTTTGTTCACTAGCGGTTTGAGCGTGCCCTCCATTGCCCTGGCAATAGCAATCATCGCGCCTTCGACCGCCGAGTCCAGTTCCCGGAACGAACCGCCGAGACCGCCTTCCATTTCTTTCGCGGTTGCTCTTGCCGTGCCGTCGATGCTCTGAAGTTTCGCGATGAAGGCGTCCAAGTCCTTGATGTTGCTGCCGAGGGACAGCCCGGCCAGCGAACCGCGAATGTCGAAAATTTCCTCGGCGAAAGCGATCTTGTCCGCGCTTGGCATCGTCGCCATGACTTTGCCGATATCGTGCATGATGTCAGCCATTTTGCGCAGGTTGCCGTTGGCGTCAACGGTTTCCACTCCGACCGCTTTGAGCTGGTCTTGTACCTTGATGTTCGCAAACTGCGAAAAACTCTTGCGGAGCGCCGTACCGGCCAGCGATCCTTTGATACCCAGGTTCGCGAGGATCCCGAGCGCGGCATTGGTATCCCTGATGCTTTCTCCGGCGGCTTTCGCCTGCGGCCCGGCCATCTTCAACGCTTCGAACAGGTCAGTCAACGTCTGCGCCGAACCGTTTGCCGTGGCCGTCAACACATCGGCGACCTCGGTCATCTTACTGGCCTCGATACCAAAAATACGCATGGTGTTTGCCGCGATGTCGGCGGCCTCGCCGAGTTCCGTCCCCGTTCCCTGTGCCAAATCGAGGGTCGCCTGAATGGCCTCCTTGATTTCCGTGGAAGAAAAACCCATCCGCCCCAGACTTACCATCCCGTTGGCAACATCTCTCGAGGTAAACGCCGTCTCGCGGCCGAGCTTTTCGGCAACCTTCGTCATCGACTCGAATTCGACGGTGGTTGACTTGGTGACCGCCTTCACCAGTCGCATCTGGTCGTCGAATCCGGCAAAGATTTTACCGGCCATGATGAACGGCAATGCCAGCGCCCCGGAAAGCATCAGCAAATCCTTACCGATGGAGTCGCACGACCGCCCGAAGTCTTTAAGCTGTTCCTGCGCGGCGGTCAGGTTGCGCTGGAGCTTGCTGGTCTCTGCGGTCACCTCGACGTAAGCCGCGCCGGCACGGATGTTTGATGATAAAGACATAAGATAGCCTTGAAAATAGTTGAATATCTGAGGGATGAATCCGGGAATGAAATCCGGGAGGAAACTTGATTTTTCCGGATTTTACGGTAAACTCTTAGAAGAGAGCTTTTTTAGGAGCAGGACTATGTGCCAACTTGACCGATTACATCAGTTGAAATCCGAAATTTACCGGATTGTGCAAAGACATAATGCCAGTAAGGTTTATGTCTTCGGTTCCTGTGCCCGCAAAGAGGAAACGCCCGACAGCGACATTGATTTTCTCGCAGAATTCAATCCCAATGCCTCGCTGTTCGATCATGCCGGATTGGAATATGACTTAGCGGAAATTCTGGGATGCAAGGTTGATGTGGTTGCGTTCAGTACTTTAAAATCCGATGCATTTGCCAAGAATATTCGAAAAGATATGGTGGCGCTTTGATGACGGATATTGAGCGTATCAATCACATGATTGATTCCATTCGTAAGATTCAGAGCATCGTTGGCAATGCATCGAAGGATGCTTTCATGACATCGCCGGTAATGCAAGATGCCGTCTTGTACAATTTTGCGATATTAGGAGAAGCCGCCGGTCGTCTTTCCGTAACTCTGCGTCAAAGCAATTCCGATATTGCTTGGGGAAACATGATCGGAATGAGAAATGTTCTCATCCATGATTATGTCAAAACCGATTTCAACTTTGTTTGGAGCGCAATCGTCAACGATCTTATTCCATTGCAGAAACAATTGCAGAAAATAAAAGCGTCCTTGTAAGGGGGCTTCTTCCTGTTCATTCCGTAATATTCTTCACAAATACCTCTTTCAGAACCGAAAGCGGCGCTTTAACTACAGCTTTCGGCTTGACCGTATACGGGTTGAAGTCGGATGACCTGGCCGGTTTCGATTTTTTGGGATTCCGCACGAGATTGACGATCAATGCCATCAGGCTAGCTGTCTGTTCCCATTCGAACCGCCCCCGTGCTTCGGCCAGCGCGGCCAGTTCCCGAAGCGTCAGCGGATCGGGATTTACGCCGGCGATTCCGGCAAGTTCGAGGATGAGACCGTCAATCGTTCGAGCGCCTCGTCGATTTTTGCGTCCAGCACCGGATCGTCCAGTAGCGCAATCAGCGCTTTCTTGCCCTTGTCCTCGAAGCGGCGGGTGGCAGTAAGAATCTTCTTGAACACCCGGCGCTTCGTTTCGGGGAAAAAATCGATGATCTCGTCGAGCAGCGCCGCCGTTGCCAGCTCAATGGCATCGCCGGCCATACTGCGTCCGAACTCCTCGTCGGAGACGCCTTTCGAGTCCGCCTCGTCCTTACAGACGGCATAAAGCACATCCACCAGCAATACCGGATCGGTAGCCAGTCGTTCCAGCAGATCAACTTTCGGTTTCTGCCCCGGTTCCATGGTGATGATGTTGGCCAGATCGATGTCGCAAAGGGCGCGGACGCGCTTGATCGTCCCCACCGTCACGGCAAGAATCCAACTGCGCCCAGTATTATCGGTAAAACTTTTCATGGTGAAGCTATCCTTATTATATGTATAATCAGAAAAACGGCTCCGGCGGTTTTTCCGTCGCCGTTTACGCGGCGATTACGAACCGCTGCCGGATTTCCAGGTCGGCGCCCGGGTTGAGGCAGTAGGTTTCGCGGTGACGGACACGCTCAAGGCTTCCTCCAGCGGCTGTTCGACCGAGAAGCCGGTGATGGAAAAGTCGGCGTCCAGCCCGTTGCCCGCGCCGTCGGTAACGAACAGCGCAAGCGGCGTGTTGTTGAAATAAGCGGTGGAAAACGCCTGGAAGTCGGCGTCCGCGGTATCGTATAAGATGCCGAATTCAAGTGAAGCTTCTTTCAGCGTTGCCACGGAAGCACGCCAGCCTTTGGTCGCGCGCGTGGTCACATCGGCTTCGCCCGATTCAAGATTCAAGGTCAAATCCTTGACGTTTTTGACCTCGGTCGCACCGGTCGCGCCGGCGGTTCCGCGCAGAAGTTTGGCATCCAAGCCAAGCACTACTGACATAGGGTAATCTCCTTGTTATTTGACTGATTTTTCCCACAGTTGGGGAAGATGTGAGGCGGCGGCGATAAGCGTGGGAGCCATGAGCGGACGCTTGGGATAACGTTGCCGCTTATACCGGCCGCCGAATTCATGGGCATACATGGCGGTTCCGACGAAGGATTCGGCCGGGCCGATCACTACTGATTGCGTCTGTTTTTCCACGCCGAACAAAAGAGCGTTTTTGAGCAGACCGCGCCGGGTGTGCGGCGGCATACCGGGCATCGAAGCTTTTTCGTTCTGCGACACCCGGTTGCGCGCCGCTTTTCGAATGTATGCCCCGCTCCGGCGCAGACCGATTAGATTGGCGTTTTGTATGCTGACCAGAATCCGCCGCTCGTTGAATTCGATGCGGCATTTCATTTCAGTTTTTAACCTGCTTAAACGTGAGTTCGATCACGCCGGTAAACTGGCCGCGCTCCCGCAAATGTTCCGGGGAATAGAGGGGATTATAAGCCGCCGCCAAACAAGTGGCCCCGGCAAGTTTCCGATTCAGAAATCCCAACCCCAAACTTTCTATGAATTGAAGTAACTCCGGCAGATCGTCTTCCATCGCTCGTTTCAGAATACCGACGGATACCTTCAGCGTTTCCTCGTGTGAAGCGCGGGAAAGGGTTTTATACTCCGTTCCCGTGGGAACCACCACTACCCGCATCGTTTCCAGATCGCGCAGTTCGAATTCCGGAGAATAGAGCAGTTCCGCATGATATTCCTCAAGTGCGGCGGCAACCGCCTCCGCGATTTTCAACACTTCGCTCATTTTTTCACCTGCGGATAAATTCCGAAACAATGCTTCCGATCGCCGCCAACAGCGCCAGCAGGGCCGCGCCGACTGCGGACAGCATGGTTTTCTGCATGTCGGCGGCGGTTTTACAGGGCGGATGATGGTGTTCGCCGGCGCGGAAATGCATGGTCAGCATCCCGCGAAGCTCGGCGAGCTCCATTCGCGACTGATTTACCGCTTCCCAAATGTCGCGATGGTCGGGACTGTCGCCGTTAGCCATCAGATCACCCCCATGTCTTTGGTATGAATCCGCCTTGTCCGATGATACGAACCGCACCATTTCCACACCGGTTCGCCGTTCGGCGCGAGCACCTCGTAACGGCGGCCGTCGTAGATGATGGAGTCGCCGCGTTCGGGATCATGGAC